>Ga0080006_1154275_pt1 | contig 32533 bp, 23 predicted proteins | sample RS3BMetagenome_FD_69209 | JGI IMG/M metagenome (GOLD analysis project Ga0080006, IMG submission 69209) | Ferric oxide microbial mat and aquatic microbial communities from Rainbow Spring, Yellowstone National Park, USA - RS3B (SPADES... ...
CACCGCCCTTGCCAGCCTCGCTATACGTGGGACTGGCGGGCCGCATCGTCAGACGGCCTATCGCAGCACGATCCGGTAGCTGCAAGCCCCCGGCTTTAGCCGTGGGGTTCTGACAGGACGGCCCCCTGAGTGCGTGATGGAGAAGCCCGACGGGACCCATGGTAACCGAGCCGGCACGCAGGGTACAGGCACGGGGCGATGTACCCGGGGCATCCTGGGCGGCACGCCGCTCGGGATGCCCATGGCCAGCGTGGGGTCCGTGGGTCGGGGGTCCTTGCAGCACCGTGCCTTTGGGTGTACTAGGACTAGTACTGTAATCAGGCTTCCGTCCCTCGGCCACTACATGCGGTGGTTTCGCCATCAACTCGGACTCTACATGTGGTAGGTGAACGTGTATCCCTGACTGCAGTACTAGTCTGTGCGGAGGGGCTTTTTGGCATGGATGCGCCGAGGGAATGGCAATTGCATACAGCCAAGGCTCGGTTCAGTGAGGTCTTCGGCCTGGCACGCACCGAGGGTCCCCAGCGGATCACCCGACACGCCAGAGAGGCGGTCGTCGTTGGTCGCGGCCGAGCAGTACGAGCGCCTTGTGCGTCGCGGGCCCGAAACCAAGGACCTGGTGGAACTGCTCGCCAATTCGCCCCTCAGGGACGTGCCCCTTGATCTCAGCCGCACGTCCGACCACGGGCGTGACGTCCAACTGTGAACGGATTCCCTGTGGACACCCACGTCATCTCCGAACTGATCAGGCCGCGCCCCGACGCGTTGCGGCGTGGGTCCGGGGCATCGAGGCCCCGCTTCTGTACCTCAGCGTGTTGACGCTCGGGCGAGATCAGGAAGGGCAGCACCGCCCACCCCGATCCTGTACGGCGTGTCCGAATCGAGGCGTGGGTCGAGTCCACGCTGCGGCCGTGGTTCGAGGATCGCCTGTTGCCGGTGGACAGCGCGGTTGCCGAGCGATGGGGGTTCCTGGCGGGCCAAGCGCAGGTGGCCGGACGCCCGCTGCCCGTGATCGCTGGTCTTCTGGCCGCAACCGCACTCCAGCACGATCTGACACTCGTGACCCGCGATATCGCGCATGTGTCAGGGACCGGCGTCTCCTATCACTGCCCGTGGGAGTGATGTCAGAGACCCTGCATGGCGCGGGTCGTGACGCATCGGACAACTGACCATCGGTGCGCATATGGCGGGTGGCGACAGGCCTTCAGACGGCCACAGCGGAGTCGGTGGGTGCACAGGGCGACATCACCAATGACCGCGGCTTCGCGGCCGCGGAAGGGATGCCCGTCCTTCTCCTCGACGACTGCCTCGACCACCCGGCGCCCGACGGCGTGGGTGGGTAGTCGGAATCCGCACCGTGGCCGGTCGGACCGCCCCAATCGCCTCTCCGGGCGCGGTGCCACTCAGTACCCGAAGGGGCCTGGGGGTGGGACGGCATCCCCCGGGCTTGGCGTGGCCGGCTCGCGGACACACGAATCCACCCACCCGAGGACAGCGGTCTGGCGGGCAGGCCACCTCGGCAAGTGTGACGGCACGGCCGGGCACCTTCCGGCGAACCTCAGCGTCGACCGAGCGGACCTCGGAACGGCTGCCGCGGTGACCACTGTGCAGCCCCATGCACAGTGGTCATCCCCCCGCCAGATCCCCCCACAGGACCGGGATCAGCGCCTCCTGATAGGCCACCCGGCCGCCCGCCAGCACGGCCGCCGCGCACGCCGCCACGGCGCCGGCCCCCTCTGCGGGCTCGTACCCCTCCCCGCCCCCATCCGCGGCCCCGGCCATCGCCTCCAGGCTCCGCCGCTCGTCCGGACGCAGGGGCCTCCCGGGCGCGACGGCGCAGGCGTTCCGGTAATCCCCCGGCGCCATGCGCCACAGGCCGGCGGCTGGGCCCGCCGCCCCCAGCACCCGGCGGGCGATGAGCAGGCCCCCGACGTCGAAGTCGCCGCTGTGGCGCACCAGGGCCCCCGCCGCCCCCAGGGCGCGCAGGAGCGCGAGCGCCGCCGCGCTGGGGAACCCGGAGGTGCAGAGCAGCGCCGTCCGCGGTGGAAGCCCGCGATCCACCACGGATTCGAAGACCGCCGGGTTCTCCGCGGTGTGGACCGTCCGGCCCGCCCAGGTCGCGGGCTCCAGGTCCCAACCGGCCACCGCGCGGAGGGGGGCCACGTGCACCTGCCCCGCCGCGGCGGCGGCCCGCGCCGCGGGGTCGTTCCGGGGGGCGATCCCGAAGACGGCCGCCGTCGAGGAGATGCCGTCCACCGCCAGGCCCGCCTCGGCGAGCAGCGCCTGGCGGTCGGCGACCGTGAGCGCCGGGCGCCCGGCCAGGGCCACCGTCAGGAGTCGGCCGCCGGGCGTGTCGGCGTCAAAGGCGTGCGGGTCGTGCGCCACCTCGTTGGCCAGCACCGGCAGGGGCGAGGCGACGGCCTGCGGCTGCGCGCCGATGCGGGCCAGGGCGGCGCCGACGGCCCGCGCCGCCGTCGCGAGGGCCTCCTCCGCCCCGCCCCCGGCGCGCCGGGCGCGCAGGAATTCGCGCCGCAACGCGGTGCGGGCGGCCCCCGCGATGGAGCCGCCGTCGGGCCAGGCGTCCTCCACCTGCGCCGCAAACCGCTGAAAGGCCGCCTCCGTCTCCGCCGCAGCCGCGCTCGGTCCCTGGGGCGGCGGGCCGAACATCGCCTCCAGGGCCTCCGGGAGGCCGCAGGCGAAGGGGCTGGCGCGCAACGCGGCGTCAAGCCGCGCGAGGGCCGGGGGCCGCGAGGCGCGGATGCGCTCGCCGAGCACCGACTCCAGGGCCCCGCACGCCTCCGGCGTGAGGAGGTCACGCGGGAGGCGTGCACCCGGGCCGTAACGCGGCAGCCTCTCCCAGGCGAAGCGGAGGATCGCCCCGAGAGGCAGGGTGCGCAGATGGGCAGCAGCCGCGGCGGGACCCGACGGCGGCGCGGCGCTCACGGCGCCCCCTCGCCCTGCGGAGGCGCGAACTCCGCGCCGGCCGAGATCATGCGCTCGCCGTCCCAGAAGAAGGGCAGCACGCCGACCACGTTGCCCAGGCGCATCAGCTCATAGGTGGCGGCGGCGGGCAGCACGGAGCCGACGCCCCACAGACGTTCGCTAGCCATGACCCAGCTGAACCCGAAGCGGCAGAGGAAGCGCAGGGTCTCCTCGACGTTGCGCGGGTCCACGCCGGCGAAGGCCTCGTCGAAGGCGATGAGCCTCGGCGCGTCGGGGCGTGCCAGCCGGTAGCGGGCCGCGGCCGCCGCGGCCAGCGGGAGCATCAGCGCCAGCGACTTCTCCGCGCCGCTGCGCGTCGAGAACCTGCGCTCGTCGATCGCGACCGCCCGCTGGTGGGGCGAGCGGCTGACGATCTCGAAGCGGAACCAGCGGCGGTAGTCCATCGCCTCCTCCAGCGCCTCGCCGAAGCTGAGGTCGCCGGCCTCCTCCCGCTGCTCGCGGCGCACGCGCTCCACCTCGGTGCGGAAGGCGTCGCTCAGGGCCTGGCGGTCCTCGGGCTGCAGCATCGCCGGATCGGTGCGCAGGAGGTTGAGGTGAGCGGCGATGCCGGCGCCGGGGACCGGGACCCAGCGCAATTCCAGTACCTCGCCGCTGCCGAGCCGGGCCTCACGCAGGTCGGTGTTGATGTTCTCGGTCCAGTCCTCCGTGTCGCGGATGCGGCGATGCAGGGCCTCCCGCATCTGGTGCAGCAGGAACTCCTCATACAGCTGCCGCTCGGAGGCCTGCAGGAGCTGCTCCTGCAGGCGCAACTGCAGCTGCAATTCCTCGTGCAGCTGCACGGGCCACAGCGACGGCCCCGCGGCCCGGAAGCGCACCAGGCCGGAGGCGGCGTCCATCTCCGGCACGTACTCCGCGAGCGTGTCGCGGCAGGCGACCTCGACCTGCACCAGTTCGCCGCGCGCCGCCTCCAGGTCCGCCGCGATGCGCTCGGCCTTGTGCGCGTCGTCTCGCCTGCGCTGCAGGAGCGCCCGGGACACGTCCTCCGCGCCGGAGGGGCCCGAGCGCAGACCCTCCAGTTGGAGGGCGAGCCTCGGGGACGCGCCGAGTTGCGCCTCCAGCGCCGACCGGGCCTGGCCCTCGGGGGCCGCGCACGCCTCGACCAGCACCCGGGCCCGCGCCTCATCCTCGGCCGTCCTGTCGACGCGCTCGCTCCAGCGCACCACCGACTCACCCGCCTGTTGCGTCTCGGCGCGGAGGCGGACCTCGTCGGCGAACAGTTGCCGGAAGCGGGCGCGCTGCTCCTGGCCCTCCGGGGATTCCACCACCGCCCTCAGGGCCTGCACCGCCCCGGCGGCACGGGCGCGCTCCCCCTGTTCCGCCTCCAGGTCGGCCCCCGCCGCCTCCAGGTCGGCGCGCTCCCGGACCACGCCCTCAAGGGCGTCCTGGAGGGCGGCGGCCGCGTCCTCCACCGCCCGCGTCCCCGCCGCGACCTCGCGGCACGCCGTCACCGCCGCACGCAGGTGCGCGCTCAGCGCCTCCACGCCCTCGGCACCCCTGCCCCGCGTCTCCGGGACCTGTGCCTGCGCCTCCTCCAGCGCCTGTCGCGCAGCCGCCAGCGCGGCGCGGGCGCTCTCCAACCGGGCGAGTTCCCTCTCTTCGGCGCGTTGCGCCGCCTCCGCCCGCACCACGGCCTCCGCCGCCAGCACCGCCGCGCGCTGCAGGGCCGGCACGGCCGTCAACCGAGGCAGGAGGTCGAACTCCCGCGCCGCCCGCTCGGTGCGCGCCTCGGCTTCGGCCAACCCGGCCTCGGCCGCAGCCAGCGCGTGATCCAGCGCCCGCCGCTCCTGCCGCAGGCGGCTCAGATCCGCGTCATGCCGCCGCCGCCGGTTCTCCGCGCCGAAGTAGCGGGGCTCGGCAGCCCCCTCCGGCAGTGCCGCCCGGCCGATGAGGAGCCCGTGCCGCCAGGCGCCGTCGGGGCGGAACGCGGCGGCCGACACGGCCGACATACCCGCGGGCGCCCCCGCCAGGGCCGCACGCGCCCCCTCCGCGTCGGTCACGAACACATCCCCCAGGCCCGCCGCCCCCAGACGCTCCAGCGCATGCGGCAGGACGTCCGGAGCCACCACCAGGGCATCCAGGAGCCCGGCCTGCTCGGCGGCCGCCTCCACCGCCGCGGCCGTCGGCGGGTCCAACTGTGACGAGACGTCGCATGCCTCATAAAGGGGGCGGGCCTCGATCCCCGCCCCCACGAGCACCGCCCGCGCCGCCAGCACGCCGGGTGCCCGCGGCGGCACGGCCTCGGTCTGCGCCTCGCAGGCGCGCAATTCCTCCGCCTTTGCCACCGCACGGGCCGCCGCGTCGTCACGCGCCCGTTCCAGGCGCCGCCGCCGCTCCTGGCCCCGGCGGGTATGCTCGGACGCCGCGCGCCGCAGGGGATCGAGGCACGCGGAGGCGTCCGCGTCGGCCGCGCGGTGTGCCTCCAGGGCCCTGCAGGCGGCCTCCGCCGCCGCCGGGTCGATCTCCAGGTCGCGCAGGCCCTCGTGCCACTCCCGCACCGCATCGGATGCCGCCTCGGCCGCGGTCTGGAGGGCGGCCTCCCGCCGGACCTGCTCCTCGCGGGCCTGCACGGTCTGCTCGTGCACCAGGGCGAACGTGGTCTGGGCCGCCCTCTCCGCACCCTCGGCCCGCTCGGTGTCCTGCAGCCGGCGGCGCACCAGGTTCAGCCGCTCCTCGCGCTCGGCGGCCGCCTCGACCAACCACGTGGCCCGCACGGCGGACTCCGGGTCCACCTGCCCGGTGGCGGGCGCGCTCCAGACGGGCCGCAGCACCTCGGCCACATCGCGCGCCGCCGCAGCCGCCAGGGGCCACTCCGCCCTCGCCGCAGCGGCCGCGAAGGCCTCCGCCAGCGTCCGCAGACGGCCGGCCCGCGTCGACCAGATCGCCCGCTTGGCCGCCTCGGCCTTTGCCGCACGCTCCAACCGGCGCTGCAGTTCCTGCGCCCGCTCGCCCCGCGCGCGGACGCGCGCCTCCACCTGCCGCAGGTTTTCCTCCGCCGACGCCAGGGCTTCGTCAGCCCGAAGCACCGCGCTCTCGCGCAGGGCGCGCAGGCGCCCCTCCACCTCGTCCATCTGGGCCTGCACGCGGCGGGCGTTGCCCCGAGCCGCCTCCAACTCCCCCCGGGCCTGCCCCGCGGCAGAAGAGGCGCGCCGCTGCTCCGCCTGCGCCTGGCGCAGGCGGCCGAGCGCCTCCAGGTAGCGGTCCGCACAGGTCTCGGCGCGCAGCCGCTGCATGCGGGAGACCGCCTCGTCGAGCCGCCCGGCCGCCTCGGTGCGTCGCCGCAGTTCGTCGCAGCTGTCCACGTAGTCGTCGATGCGCTCCAGGATCGCGCGGAGCTGTTCGAAGAGTTCGCGGTCGACCGGGACCAGGGACTGCGCCAGCAGTTCGCCGACCACGTTCGGGCCCATGTCACGGTTGAGCTTGGGCGCCCGCAGCTCAAGCAGCAGGCTGAGGACGTGTGCGTAGTCCTTCCCGTCGGCGAAGCCGAACAGCGCCTCGTTGACCAGGTCGCGGTACGCACCGACGGTGGAGACGACCGTGCCGCCCCCGCCGAGCAACTGTTCCAGGTCCTGGCGCCGCAGCGGCGCCCCGTCGGGGCCGACGAAATCGAGGTCCTGGCCCAGCCGGCGCCCGTCCCGGACGCAGAAGCCCCAGAAGGTCACCGGCAGGCCCTGGCGGTGCCGCGAGCAGTGCAACCCGATGCCGACGGTGCGGTATTCGGGCGGCGCGCCGTCGCGCGGGCGCATGAACTCGAGGGCCACGTAGCCGGTGCGCTGCTCGTGGTAGAACGCGTCACGGTCGCTCTGGTCGGCCGAGTCCGGCCCGAGCAGGAAGTACTGCAGCGACCGCCCCCCACCCCCGAAGGGGTCGAGGCGGTGCCGCGTGCGGTCGCCGTCGAGCACCAGGGGCACGGCCGCCGCCAGGACGGTGGACTTGCCGGAGGCGTTCGCCCCGCGCAGGAAGAGGCGGCCGTGCACAAAGCGGAACTCCTCGCGCTCGAAGAGCCAGAAGTTACGGAAGAGGAGGCGCGAGGGCCGCCACCCCGCCGGGCCGCCCGGAAGGGGTTCGAGCCCTTCGGCGAGCTGCCGGCTCCGCGCGGCGACCGCCTCAGAAAAGTCCAACGGCAACGGGGCCTGAAGGGCCATCGCCAGCCTTACCCCCTCCGCGGCGCGCGCCCGGACCGGGCCCCGCGCCGGGTTCTCCCTCGCCCTCCGCCGCGTAGCGGCCCTCGACCCGCACCAGCGCCGGCATCAAATGGACCCGCTCCGCGTCGTCGGGGCCGCGCAGCAACCCGGCCGCCCGCATCTCCTCCAGCGTCTCGCGCACCAGCGCCCTGTGGCCGGCTCCGCCCAGCACCGCGCCCCACTTGTCCCGGTGCGCCTCGCGCAGGGCCCACAGATCCGACTCGAAGACGGCCAGCGGCAGGCTGAGCACGCCCTCGGCGTCCGGCCGCAGATCGCCCGCGTCCACCCGCCGGCGGTAGAGCGCGGCGAGGAGGAGGATGGGGTGGTACACCGCCCGGACCGAGGGGTGCTCCACGTCGATCAGGGCGCCGGCGGCCGGCGGCGCGTCGGGGTCGTGCGCCCGCAGCAGCAGCGCGAAGTCCCGGCGCAGGTCGAGGTCGAAGCCGAGGGCCTTCTGCACCGCCGCCTCCACCTCCCGGCTCGCCTCGACGAGCGCGGCGAAGGCCTCCGGATCGTCGGCGGCATAGAACACCGGACCGAGGAGCAGGGCGCGCCAGGCGCGCTGCAGGGGCGTGGCCGCGGCGGGCGCGGGCGGCTCGCGCCTGGGATGGGCCGGCCCCGTCGCCAGGGCGGCGAGCGCCATGGCGTCGTAACGGACGAGCATCCGCTGGGCCAGCGCCGTGAACTCATAGAGGACGTTGCCGCTGCCGGAGGATTCCCACTCCTCGGGCGCCCCCTGCAGGCGGCGGATCGCCTGCCAGGCCTCCAGGGCGCGCAGGGCGCGCACCAAGCTCTGCCGCTGCCGGTGGTCGCGCAGGTCAAGCGGGGTCACGCCGGGCGCGACGGCGGTCTGCGCGAGCAGGGCCTCCGCCAGATCGGAGAGGATGAACTGGCTCTCTCCGCCCCCGGCGCCCGGCGTGGAGCCGAGCAGCAGGCCCTCCCCGTACCAGAGCACCCACGTGAAGAGGGCGTAGTCGAGGGGCTCCTGCAGGCGAGGCACGCCGCGCCCGGCCGCCACCGGCGCCGGTTCCCGGACCAGGCGGACGACGGCGCGGGTACGGACCAGGCTCCAACCGGGCCCGTCGCGGTAGAAGCGGGTCAGCCGCTCCTCGGCGCGCTGCACGCGGCGGTACGCGGCCGGATCGTCGTCGGCCAGGACGCCGACGCGCTCCAGCAGGGCGTGGTGGGCCAGCAGGGTGAACTGATCGCGTTCGGCCGGCCTCAGGCGGCACCGCCTCGATCGGGTTCCCCTGTAAAAGGACGCCTTTGCAGGGGAATCCGATTCCGGACCCCTGCCCCTCCACGGCCTGCCGCCCCGGCTCGGCTGCGAGGACGGGGTTTGGAGGGCCGTCGCGGGCCTGCACCCGCACGCGGGCGTAGCACCGGCCCACTGCACGCGGTCTCCCCGCCCCGGCGCGCGAGACCGCCGGCGCACGCGCGGCCCCCGATCAGAAGCAGCCGCCCTCCGCTCACGCGCCACGCCCCTCTGCCGCCGCCGCAGCGGCGGCCCAATCCCTGCCGGGCTCCCAGACCAGCACCAGGCGCGGCACGTGGCAGACGCCGTCCGGCGCAACGATGCGGCCGAACCCGGGCAGGCGCTGCACCACGGCCAGCCTCCCGCCGTCCGGCGCCTCGCCCGCGGCGTCCGGCGAGGCCAGGCACCGGCCCACCAGTTCGAGCAGCCGGTTGCGCATCTCGGGGGTCGGCAACTCGACGTGACCGAGTTCCAACCGGCCCTCTGGAAAGAGTTCGCGCATGCTGCGCTCCGCGTCGGCCCGCGTGCGCAGTCCCTCCTGCAGCAGGGCGTCCCGCGCCGTGCGCCGCTCCGGCACCGCCTCCTCCGCCCCCTCGGCGCGCGCGCCGCGCCGCACCGGCCGGAGGTCCACCACGCCGGCCGGCTCGGACCAGGGGGAGGTCCGGCCGAGCCCCTCCGGGACCGCCTCCCCCTGCCAGTGGCGGGGATACGCCGCGGCGAAGGCCACGGACGCGACCCGCTCGGCTTGGGCCACGTCGGTGCAGTGACTGAACAGGAGGGCCAGCTCCTCCAGGTCACGCCGGCGGCTGCGCGTCCCCCAGTGCAACTCGGCGAGCCGCGCCGCCTGGCGCGTCACCAGTTCGATGGCGTCGTTCGTGCTCCGCTTGAGGCGCTCGACGTCGCCGCGGACGGGGTCGAACCACCGCGCGAGGTCGAGGACGCCGACGTGCACCCGCGCTATCTCCGCGGCCGGGTCGGGATAGCGGCCGTCCGGCAGCGGCTGGCGTGCGGCGACGGAGCCGGCGCAGAAGGACAGCAGCCGGCCGCGGGCGCCCCCGGCCCACGCCCGTGCGATGTCCCCGATCCGCGGACCGCACTCCGCCAGGGCGAGGGCGTAGGACGACAGGTAGCGCACCAGTACGTCCTTGTAGGCCTGGAAGGCCGAGTGCTCGAGGATCTGCTGCGCCTGGACGCCGCGGAGTTCCCCCAGGTAGCCGACGCCGTCGTTGGCGACCCGTTCGAAGTGGTGCCGCACCTCCCCCCACAGGGAGGAGATGCGTTCCTGCCGCTGCAGGCTCGCGTGCCCCTGGGCGGCGGGCAGCGCGGTACCGCCACCGCCCCCCGGGGCCGCGAGCACTTCGGGGTCCGAGAGCAGCGCGTCGAGGTCGCGCATGCGCTGCAGCAGGGCGTCGAGGACCGTCTTGTCCAGGCTCCCGGCGCGCCGGCCGTCGGCATCGAGCGACTCGACGAAACGCTCGACCGCGATGCCCTCGGGGGTGATCTGGTACACCGCCTGGCGGCGCAGGAACTCGTCGATGGTGCGGACGCGGGTGCGCTCGAAGTGCCGCGTCAGGTTGCCCCAAACCACCAACTGCTGCAGGTCCTGCTGGCACTGCTCCTCGGTGTAGGCGGCGTCGAAGGCCTGCCGGATGTGCTGCAGCGCCGGGTCGACCCCGATGAAGAAGCGCTGGGCCTGATGCTGGCGGTAGAAGAAGCGCATCAGCGGCCGGTAGTGGCCGACGCTGGGGGCCGTGAGGTAGGCGGTCTCCGGGACCGGCTGCTGCGGCCCACGGGCGCGACGCGGCCCCGATGCGGGGTCGGAGGGCGCATGGTCGGAAGGGTCGGGGGATGCTGGGCCCGGGGATGCCCCCTCTGGGTCGGAGGCGTCGGCTCCGGTCGGCGACAGCCCGGCGGAGGGGCCGGCCGGGCGCAGGGTACCATCGCCCGCCCCTGACGTGAGGACCGAGGCTTCGCCCACCTGCTCAGGGTCGGGCGCAGGCGCGAGCCCAAGGTCGGGGACGGGTACAGCCGCCCCGGCGTCCGGTGCGGCGGCGTGGGTCGGGCGCGGGCCCTCGGGAGCCGGGGCCCCCGCGGAGGCCATGGCGGGGCCCGGCGTGACCGCGGCCGGACGGGGCAGCAGCGACGCGAGGGGGCCGGAGACCCCGCGTGCGGTGGCGGAAGTGCCGGGGGGTACCGCCGTCAGGCCCCCCTCTCCCGGTTGCGCCAAGGCCGGAAGCCCACTTGCGGCGGAGGATGCAGCCACCCCGAAGGGCCCCCCGGCGCCGGGCTCGCCTGTGTCGGTCGACATCCGCCCACCCCTCCGCACGGTCACACGGCGATGCGCCGTCGCCGCCCGACGGCACCCGACCCCATTCGCCCCGGTGCCGGGCTGGTCCCTGCCAGATACTCCTTCCAATGTGGGATTGTCCGCATGCGCGGGCGAGGCGAGGTCGAACGCCCGGAGCCGCCTCAACGCGTCTCGGGAGGGTCCCCGTGGCCCGCCGCCGCGGGGATGAGTGCGGCCAAGGCGCGTGCGGCCGAGGTGTTCGGCCCACCCCAGCGCATCGGACTGCCACGCCAGATCCCTCGGGCCGAGGTCCGGCCGGGCCGCCAGGACCAGTCGGGCGAGGGCAAGGTCGTCGCGTGCGATGGCGATCATCAGCGGCGTGGCGCCGCGCTCCCCCCGCCGGTCGTCGGCCAGCCCCGGTCGGTCGTCGGCCAGCCCCGGTCGGTCGTCGCCGTCGGCACTGTCGTCCGCGTCTCCAGCCACGGGCCGGGCGCAGTCCGTCGCCGTATCCGCCGTCCCTGCTCTCCGCTCCCGCTCACCCCCTCGCCGTCACCTCGCTACGCCCAATCGATACCGTCGCCGCCAGCCTCATGCAGTTCCATCCAGAATCCCAACCCGCGCATCCCGATTGCCAGCCAGATCTTTCGTGTTCCGAAAGAGACATGGGGCACGATGAGGACGGCCTCCGGAACCTAACCTGGAAGCGCCAGGATTTCGCTTGGGCCCTCTGGAAGGTGGGCCATGGGACTCTGGCCGCGCTGACTGAGGAGGTGCTTCCCCTGGCGAGCGGCGTGCGTCTACTCAGGATTAGGAATCTACGCAACATCAGAGCGGCCACAGTTCACCTGGAACCCATGACCATCTTGGTCGGGCCCAACGGCGCCGGCAAGAGCAACGTGCTGGCAGCGTTGCAATTCATGGCGGCGGCGATGGTGTTGCCGCTAGATCAGCTCTCTCCCCCCTGAGCCCTAAGAACATATCTGCCATTCGCGCTCAGTTGTCGACGACCGGGGACTTCCTGCGGTCCGGCGGCGATATCGCCAGGGCACAGCATGTTCAGGCGGACGTTGACCTGTTTGACGGGGCGCCTGACTGGGCGCGGGGGTGGGGATGAATTCCGCTCCAAACCTGCCGACGGTGGTCCCTATTGTCGAAGGACATGGTGAGGGGACCGCTGTTCGCGAATTGGTTCGTAGAATGTTCGGCGAGTTGGCCGCCAGATACGACATCGCCACCGCCCGACGGCGGGCCGCCACCAGTAGGGGTTGGAGCGTCCCTCGCCGCTGACCACCGCCTGGGGTAGGGCGCGCCAGCGCCCCCCGCCCGCCGGGTTCAAGACGTGCATGCACAGGTCGCCGTTGCCGGAGCCGCCGTCGCGGTAGAAGAAGTAGAACTGGCCGGCGGGTCCGTTGACGAACTGCGGGTAAGTCACCCGACCCTCGCGCACGCCCGTCATCGGGGCCTCGGGCAGGAAGCGCGTCTCGCCCGGGGCGACGCCCATCCGATAGTGCAGATGGTCCCCGTGGTGGTCGTACGAGATGTGGAGCCGCCCGTCGGGCCCCACACCCAGGCTGATCGCGTTGTGCGCGTCCCGCATGGCCCCGCGGTAGCCCAGGGGCTCGAAGGTCCAGGCCTTCTCCTGGCGCCCCCGGCGCCCCAACACGATCTCCCCCTGAGGGTCGTAGAAGGCCGTATACTGCACGCCGGCCCAGGAGGCCAGCGCACTGCAGCGGAACACCACGGCGTTGACCTGGTTCGCGGCGAAGACATCGGCGACAGGGATCCGATCCACCCGTAGTTGTTCGGTCGCCGGACATCTCCTCTCTGCGATATCACGTCTCCCACGCGCCGACCGCGCCTGTCCCACCGCGGTGACGACGGTGCGCTGCCGGGCCGGGTGTTGCGGGGGCGGCGGGCTGGGGAGACGGAGCGGCTACGCCGCAACACTGTGCACACCTGCGCGCGCAGCCTGAAGGGTTCCCGCACGCACGCCGACCGCCCCGGCGACCAGCTCCGCCCGGGCCATCCGCCGCGGCACGGGCTCCACCGTCGGCCGCAGCACCAGGAGGAGGTCCGTGTCGCCATCCGGCCGGGGGGTACCGTAGGCACGCGAGCCAAAGAGGATCACCCCTGCTCGAAGGCGGCGACGAGGCGGTCGGCCAGAGCCTCGATCCCGCGCGCCGGCGCGGCCACGGCGTCCACCCCCGCGGATCGAGGGTAGCATGCCGAGGACCCCGCGCGAGGCTGCCGCCCTTGCCCGACCCTGCGGACACCCGCCGAGCGGCAAGCGTGGCCGTTGCCGATTGGGATGCGAGCCCCGACCCTCGGTCGGCGGAGGCCCGCGCCTCAGGGATCCGCCACGGGTTCAAGGCCGGAGCAGGGGCCCGCCGCCATGACGCCGCGGCTTGGCGGCCCTGGTCGCCGCAGGTCAGGCCGAGCACCAGCCCACCGGTGGCGACCGCAGCCGCAGCGGCCCGCGCCCGTACGGTCAACTGCCAAGACCCCAACGGCGGCAGCCAGAGCGCGGCCACAACCAACGGCGTGCCGCACAGCAGATCGCAGAGCCTCCGCCAGTGGGCCCGCACCGCCCTTGCCCCCTTCCCGGCCGCGACCTGATCTCTTCCGCCCGGCACGAGAGACGCCTGTTGCGATGATCACGGTCACGGCGGACCACAGACGGCACCCGCGCCTGGGCAGGTGGGCGACGGCCGAGCCCAGGCCGCACCGCGCACCGTGGCCGGGCATCCCCTCCCCCGCCAGACCCTGTCGCCCGAACCACACCCGGCAGGAGCGGCGCGCCCGTCGCGGGAACCGCACCGCCAAGCCGGTCCGAAAGGGGTTCCCCCAATGCTCATCGACACCCACACGCACCTCGGGCGCCTCCGGCACAATGACCCCGGCCTCAGCCCCGAGGCGCTGCTCCGCCGCATGGACGAGAACGGTGTGGACCGCGCGGTGGTGCTCGCCGTGGAGAACCCCGAGGAACTGGACTACTACGTGCCCACCACGGCCGTGCTGGAGTGGTGCGCACGCCACCCCGACCGCCTGATCCCCTTCTGCGCCTGCGATCCCCGGCACCGCTACCCCGGCCGCTTCGACCCCTATCCCGTGCTCTCCGAGTACGCGGCGGCCGGCTGCCGCGGCTTCGGCGAGAACCTCTGCGGCCTGCCCATCGACGACCCCATGCAGCGCCGCGTCTACGACGCCTGCGCGCGCCTCGGCCTGCCGGTGCTGCTGCACATCGACCACCACATCAACCGCGACGGGCCGGGACTTCCCGGGCTGGAGCACCTGCTCCGCGACTACCCGACCATCACCTTCATCGGCCACGCCCAGTATTTCTGGCGCGAGATCTCCGCCGAAGTCGACACCTCGGCGGCCTACCCCAAGGGGAGGGTCGTCCCGGGCGGCCGCGTGGAGGAATTGCTCACGCGCTACCCCAACCTCATGGCCGACCTGTCGGCCGGCTCGGGCCACAACGCCCTGTCGCGGGACCAGGAGTTCGCCCTGGGGTTTCTGGAGCGCCAGCGTCACAAACTTATGTTCGGCACCGACGTGCTGGCCGAGTCGCAGGAACTGCCCATCGTCTCGTTCTTTCGGGAATTGCCCCTGCCGCCCGAGGTGCGCGAGGACATCGCCTGGCGCAACGCCGCGCGGCTGCTGCGGCTGTAGGAGGGGGGGCGGGGCAGGCCGCGGAGGTCTGCCCCGTCCCCCGGGCCATGACCGCGCGGCACTCCCGCTCGGCCACGCAAAAGCCCGGCCATCTGGCCGGGCCCGTCCACCTTATGCGGTGTCTTGGCCTCTGTCAGCGATCGCTTGGCCGGTCGTCATCCGGGGAGGGCTTTGCCGGGCCCTGCCCTGCCTCCGGCTCCGACGTCTCCTCGATCACACGCAGGTGCATTCCGGCTCAGCGGCACTCATCGGTGACCGCGAATCCTATCGGCTGGTACCGCACCTGGCGGCGAGCTTCAACCTCGTGCATGCCGGCGGCGTGGTGATCGACACCGGTCCGACCGGCACCGGGGCACGACCTCGGTGTATGCCATTGAAGACGTCACCGGAGCGGGCCCCGCATCCGGTTCCGCCCCTGCCGGCTGCCCCCCCGACGGCTGCGCCTCCCGCGTCAGCGCGCGAAGTAAGACGGCTGCTTGGGAAACAGGACGCGCAGCAGAACGTCCACGTCCGGCCGCAGGATACGCACCTCCGGGTACTCCACGCCCAACTCGTCCAGGGACCGGCGGCCCACCGCCAATTGCGTGAGGAACTCCTGGGGCAGATTGGCGTCGCCCATGTCGCACACGCACAGTTGGGCATCCTGCAGGCGCCCGCGCTCAAAGGACAGGTCGACCCCCGTCATCCTGGACCAGAGGTTGATGCGCACGCTGCCGGTGTACCCGACGAGCACCGAGCGTGCGATCCTCTCCTCCAGCACAGACGCGACGACGCGGAAGAACGCCGGCAGGTCTCCGATGCGCACGTAGCCCGCAAACCCCGGCTCGGCCCTCTTGGCGACTTCCGGCACCACCTGGTAGAAGGCATGGGACTGGCCGAGCCTCAGGGCGATCCCGCGCAGCCGATCGCCGGACTCGGCCGCGAGGGCCTCGCCTACGTCACACAGGCACCGCAGCACCGCCGGCTTCACCGCCAGCCAGGACGTGCCGGGAGCGACCTCCAGGACTCGCACGACCAGGGTCGACTCGTCCAGTGCCGGATGGTACGTGACGAAGCCGACGGTCGTGCCGCCTCCGTTCGTGATGACCCGCGTCCACTCGGGGAAGCCGAACTCGGCGACCAACTGCGGGTCGCTCAGGTGCCGGAACAGCACATACCGCCGGCTGGCGTCGCGGTACAGAGCGCCGAAGGACGCCAGGTCCTCCGCCCGCGCCTCCCGCAGCGCGTAACCGCCATGATGCGGGCTCGACGCGTCGAGCCCCAGCATGGACAGGGCGATGCCCTCGTGTTCCGGCAGCGCCAGGGCATACGGGCCGAACTGGCGATAGAACCACGGGCGCCCGGTGACGAAATCGATGAGGACCCCCTGCTGGCGGAACAGTTCATGGGCCACACCGAACAGGGCGCGGACCAATCCTTGGCGGCGGTGTTCGGCGTCCGTGCTCACGAGCTCGATCCTGGCCGACTTCAGCGGGATGCCGCAGTAGCATGAGACGCCTGGGATCACGCCGAGCGAGGAGACGATGCGACCGGCCCCGGTGTCCTCCACGAGCAGGAAGTAATCGGGCTCCGGCGAGGCGTATGCGTTCGCCATCATGGCCCGCACCCAGCCGGCCACGTCGTTGTCATGGTTGCGCCCGTGGAGCGCCGCCACGTCCTCGATGTCGTCCGCTGTGGCGCGGCGGATCAGAAGGCCGTTGCCCAGATCGCGCAACACCGGCTCGTCCAAAGGTTGCGCGGCGCCGCCGTCACCCGCCGGCAGCAGCGCCGCTCCGCCCCCTTCCCAGGTTGCCTGCAGGGCGACGGACGCCCGAGCGGAACAGAGCGCCGAGGGGGACCACAGTCCCCGTGCCGACCACGCCATCCGGACCCCTGCCCGGCCCGCCGCGCCCCGGTGCAGGTGCGCCGCCATGACAGCGCAGGGGCCGGACCGCACCGGTACCGGCATGTGGTCGGGTGGGCGCCCGTTTGCTTCATGCACCGGACGGCGGCGGAGACGCCGCGCACCGCCCCCGCCGTCCTCGGGGTACGGCCACGGCCCGGGGCCCGACCGTGGGGCCGCCCGCGTCTGCCCCCACCTTCGCTTCGCGCCGAAGCCTGGTTACCCTTTCATCCGAACCGGCGGGACGGCGGCCCTCTCCGCCCGCCGCCACGATCGACCCGTCCGCTCCTCCGCCGCGGCGACGTCACCGGCGCAATCTGTGCCTTGTATGCACCGGCTCCGGCGCCTGCCCGAACGGCACCTCGCCGGCTGCCCCCAGACCGGCGGCGGAAGGTGTCCTCCAGCCGCCCGGACCATCCTCTGGCCAGAGGTACCCGTACCTATGTCGGATCCCACGGCCCACCCGCCGCATTCCCGCCTCCGCACCCATCCGCTGCCCCGGTCCCCACCCTCTGGTATAGCGCGCCCGCCTCCCGCGCGATGGAGGCGCTGCCGCTCGGCATCGGCGCCCTCGGGGCCACGGTCTTCGGCGGCGCCCCCCGCAAACGGGTGCCTCGTGGAACCGGGCACGGCCAACGCGCCATTCCCAAACCGTGCAGGTGCCGGATCACGACCGCTTGCCACTGGGACATGCCGCCCAGGGGGCAGGGTCATGGCGGCCGTTGCACCTTGCGGCAGGCGGAACTCCGCCGTCAGGCGGCGGTCGACCTGGGGACCGGGGAGTACCGACCCCGCGCCCGTCACGCGGGGCTGGGCGCCACCAAGGAAGCGAATCCAGCCGTGGGGCGCCGTGCCGGTGCTCGCGGACGAGGCGGTGCAGAAGAAATTCTGGGAGCGCCAGACCGCAGACGATCAGGCCGTGAACCCCTCTGCCTCGCCCTCAAGAAACAGGGCCCGGCCCCTCTCGTGGACGCTCTGGGCTCCGTCCCAAGACCCACGTGATCGGGAACATACCGTATGTGGCCATCGTCTATGACGAGGGGGATTGGAGATGCGTACAGGCCGGCTTGCGGCTGCGTCAAGCGTGCTGCTGTTTGTGGTGCTGAGCGGCTGTGCCACGCCTGCTCGAAGCACCGTCTCCTCGTCGACAGGACCCGGCGCCACAGCCGCTTCTCAGCCCGCATCAGCAGCGGGCACACCAAGCGGCCAAGCGCCTCGTTCGGCTGAGGGTTCAGCGTCATCCTCCACTGCCCCGATCTCCGCGCCATCTCAGCCCGGCGGCTCTAGCCCACCTGAAAACAATGGGAATTCCCCCATTGAAATCTGTCCACCCTCCTGGATATCTCCAAGCCCCTCACCCACGGCACTGGCAGCGACAAATGCTTTAATGATGGCCTATTTGACGTGTTTGACCCAAAGTGATGTTCCGCTGACCAATCGGATTGCGCAGTTTAAAATTGATCAAGTGCGAGTCGAGAGTCAGACGTCTGATAGCCTTGTATCTATGGTTATATTTTCGTTCAAGCCCACAGACATGGCAAACGTCGTTCTGGCCGGAAATGGATCGATTGGCTCCAATGGGTGGATCAATAGGCGAACTTTATTTGCGACGGTGGCAGTCCACGGGAGGGACTATTCCATCTTGCATTTTGCTACGTCTCCGTAGGCTGTGACTGGCGGGACCATGTGCCCCCGGGGTTCCATACCGGATTCGGAGTATGTCGCCGAGCGACGTTGCCTCTTCCGCCGCCATCGCGCTGGGAGGTCTCACCCCGCTCTCAGGCGCCCCCCCATTGCCACCCTGCGGCAGGAAGCCGTTTGATGGAAGACTTCCATTCCAGTCCCACGAAGCGCAACGCGCCCACCTGTAGCCGCAGGCACACCGCCCAAGGATGGCGGAGACAGATCGCCCCGCCGGGGTCGATACCCGTCGCCCGGCCCGCCGGTAGGATCTCGGAATGGCTCAGCCGAATTGCCCTGTGCACAGGTCCGGCGTGTGCGAGCCACTCTGCCGCGCGGTGACAGAGGACACCGCGCCCCCGGAGACGGATCCGGCGTAGCGACCGGCATCTCGTTGGACATCCCGCAATCGCTCGATACTGCGCTGAACGCTGCGAATTTCGACCCGGGCTTGGTCCAGCCAGGGTTTCTGCAGTCATATCGCGACGACCATGGTGCGCTCTTTGGGTTGCCGATCTCCCAGATGCCGCTGGCAGTCCGCTGGCGAAGGGACGTCTTTGCCTCGTTGGGACTGCCTCCCCCGACAGGGGACTGGAGTATGGCCGACTTCGAGGAAGCCTGCCAATTCATGGCTGAGGGGATAGAGAGGGGCCACGCGCCGGACCTCCTGGCCGCGCTCTATCCGATGTTCAGCTACGATTACCAGTTTGGGATCGGGGCGAACCGGCATGCTGGATGGCCCTCGCCCTGGGGTATGGTGGCACCGTCGCCGCCCAGGGCCGGTTTGCGCTGGATGCCAGCGCGCTGCAGGGCCTCTCGGTGCTCGTGAATATCGCCACGCCCGTCGTTGAACGAGAGATCTGGGTCCTCCACGGTGGCCCCGGTCCAGTTGTCCGAGCGCGTCGCCCTGGCCTTCGATTTCTGGGCACCACCCGGCGTCTTCGCTCCGTCCCAGGCCTTTGATGCTCGATGGGCATGGGCCCGACTGCCCCGGTTCCCCGTGCGGCCTGTGATCACCACCCAGGTGAACGGGGATAGGCTCACCCTGCCCGCGCAGGGCCACCAGCAGGACGAACGCGAATTGGACATAGCGGTGGAGGACCTGCTGTGGCTCTATCAGCCGGAGGCCCAGTCCCTCCTGCAAGCTTGGGGTGCCGTCCCCCTCCTCGCGGCTCCGGACATCCAGGACCAGTTCTGGGCCCGGCAATCCCCCGCTGATCAGGTGGTCGGCGACTGGCGGAACTTTGTGCCCTATGACACCGGATGGCCATCCGGGAACGGTAGGATTGCCAATGCCAGGATGAGTGCGCTGGAGCCGGCGTTTAGGAATCCTGGCACACTGGCCGCCGGCGTGGCGCAGGCCGTTCGCCGGGCGAATCCGTGATCTGGTCGTCCGTTGGTGTGGAGACGGGGCGAGCGGGGAACCGGACGCCAGCGGGATCCCTCGGCGGGTGCGGCGCCGGCACGCGCGCAGATCTCCTGTGGCGCGTCCTCCGCCCGGGGCCGATCCCGCATTACCACCCTGCTCACGCCCCTCTACCGCGGGCAACGGTTCTTCGGCGGACTGGTGCGGCCGGCGCGAAGCCCGGATCGCGCACCGTCGGCCGTCCGCGTCCGCCGCGGCGCCCCGGACCGGGCGCTCCCGGACACACCCCTCAGCCGGCCAGCGCCCGCGCCCGCTCCAGTTCCTCATCCGTCAGCGCCGGCACATCGAGGGCGGCCACGTTCTCCCGTACCTGCTCCGCCGTCTTGGCCCCGGGGATCACCACCGACACGGCGGGATCGGCGATGGCGAACCGCAGGGCGGCCTGGGCCAGGGTGCGGCCGCGCGCCAGGAAGCGCAGCCCCTCGACGCGCTCCAGGTTCGCGCGCAGCTGCTCGGGCTTCCAGTTGCCGCGATGGTCGCCCGGCGGGAAGGTCGCGTCGGGACCGAACTTGCCCGTCAGCAGTCCAGAGGCGAGCGGCACCCGGGCGATGATGCCCACGCCCCGCGCCCGCGCCTGCGGGAAGAGCTCGCGTGCGGGCTCCTGCCGCAGCAGGTTGTACACCACCTGCAACGAGGCGGGATTACCCGACGCCATCGCCGCCATGCCCTCGCTGTCCGGCCCGATCGACACCCCCCAGAAGCGGATCTTGCCTTCGGCCTTCAGCCCGTCCAGGGCCGCAAACGTATCGCCGCGGCGGATGACCTCTTCCGACGGGTTGTGCAGCTGATAGATGTCGATGTAGTCGGTCCCCAGCCGGCTCAGGCTCTGCTCGACCGCGAAGCGGACGTAGGCCGGCTCGAAGTTCTTGCGCCGGGGCTCCTGATAGAAGTCGTTGCCGACCTTGGTAGCGACAACCAGGCGGTCACGGCGGCCGCTCAGCACCTTGGCCACCAGCTCCTCGCTGTGGCGCGGCCCGTAGGCGTCGGCGGTGTCGATCAAGGTCACGCCAAGATCGATGGCCTCCTCCAACGCGCGTAAGGACACGGCGTCGTCCACCGGCCCCCAACCGCTGCCGCCGATCGCCCATGCCCCGAAACCCACCACCGACACACGCAGGCCCGTATTGCCGAGTTCCCGGTACTCCACGACTCATCCCCCCCGCCCACGGCTCCCGGCCCCCGCAGTGGGAGGCGGTGCCGCGGACCATCCGACCTTCCGCGGCCCGCTCTTCCACCTCGCGGCAACCGCTGCCCGCCCCCGCCCACGCCGCGCGCCCGGGCGCCTGGGGCGCCTGGGGCGCCTCCTGAGTGTCCGGCCCCATCGCGGTACGTACGGCGGGTGCGCCAGCGGCCCGATGTCGAGGGTCGCCAGGGAGTGGGCGGCCGGCCCTCGCGCCGGCCGACGGTAAGGCAGCCACCCCTTGCGGGCCGTCCACAACCCGTCGACCGTCGGCGGCGCACGACCCGTCCCCGCCGGCACCCACCTGCCGCGGCTCGGGCCCACGGTCCGCGCGCAACCGCTCGGCCGTTACGGCACCGGGTCGGTCAACCCCTTGGCCCTCTGAGCACGTCCGCCCCCGACACCCTCCCCGGACTGCGGCGTTGTGCGCCTCGCGCTGTGCCGCAGTCCGGCACCCCGGCCGGCCGCACAGCCTCGCGCCGGGGGCGCGTCGGTCCAGACTCAGGGCACGACCACATCCACCTTCTCGACCGCGACGGGCCGGCCTTGCTCGGCCGCTCGCCACACGGCCTCGGTGAGTTCGATCACCCGCAAGCCACAGATCGGCGGCACCTGGATCTCCGCCCGGCCGAGGATGGCGTCGATCAGGTTCTGGTCCTTGCCGCCGATCGAGGGACCGAAGTCGGTCACCTCCTGCGGTGCGGGCGCATCCTCCGTCGCGATCCAGACGTGCCCCCCCTGGCGCATCCATATGATCCCATTTTCACCGGCGATGGTCACGTCTTCCCACATGCCCTTGGCCACCTGGTCGCCCACGACCGAGATGTTGCCCACCGCGCCGTTGGTGAAGCGGATACTCACGGCCGAGTTGATGTCGACGGCCGTGCCGCGCGTGTCGATGTACGCGCTCGCCTCCGCCGCCTCCAGGCCGGTGATCCACAGGACGATGTCCACGAGATGGCTGCCCGAGTCGTTGAGTTGGCCGCCGCCGCTCAGCGCCGGGTCGAGCCGCCAGCGGCCCTGCTGTCCCCGCAACCAGTTCTGACTCTGGTAGCACTGCAGGAACGTGACCCGTCCGATCCGCCCCGAAGCGATCTGCTCGCGCACCCAGCGGAAGCGCGGCTCGAAATGGCGTTGATAACCGATCGAGAGGACCTTCCCGGTCTCCTGCTGCTTCTGGATCAGGGCACGGGCGTGGGCGCTCGTGCAGGCCATCGGCTTCTCGACCTCGACGTGCAAGCCGTGTTCCAGGGCGTAGAGGGCCTGCTCGTAGTGCAGGGTGTGCGGCGTGCTGATCACCACCGCGTCCAGCGCGGAGCGGGCGATCATTTCCTGATAGTCGGCATGGGTCGGGACCTGGCGCCCCAGGCGCTCCAGCGCCAGATTCAGGCTCTGCTCGCTCGGGTCGGCAAAGGCCACGATCTCCACGTCGGCCAACCGGCTCATCTGGGCGATGTGCCCGCGGGCATTCCCCCCGGTACCGATGAAGCCGACACGCACCTGCTTCTCTGCCATGCTGCTCCCCCTCGTGTTCGGCGCGGGCGCGCCGCGCCATTCCGCCCCGTGCGCGGCGGGCATCCGGTGCCGCCGCATCACGGAGCCGGCCTCCACGGAGCCGGACCGCTGCGTTCGTTCGGGGTCACTACTCAGGAGCCCCAGTCTCGGGGGTGCTGAGCAGTGACTGTGCCGGTCCATCCGTCGCAGCCGCTCTGGGACCCGTTCCCGCCACTTCGCCACCGGTGGGGGTGACGCCATGACGGGCACCGCGACCCGCACGGCGGCACACGCCGGCACGCGCCCTTCCCGGCCGGGTGGCTTCCATGGGTTGGGGTGCGTCCCTCCATCCATCCGCCGGCGGTTTTCCCGACCAAGCCCACGCCCATCCGTCCAGGCCCGCTTCCCAGGGCTGCTGCGTAGTTATTCGAGTACGTAGGCCCGGCCCGGATCCCTGCCTGTACCGGTCGCCGTTCGATCGGCGCCGCCGACGCCCCGACGGGCGACGCACCGGCCGGCCCGGACGGTCGGGGTTCCGGTCCCGGCGGCACGGGCCCGGACAACCAGCCCATCGCTCCCGGTTGGCCGACACCAGTGCTGGGGTGCACAGCAGTTCCGCCGCGACACGTGTCGCGGCTCAAATCGCCCGCTGCCCCCTGCCGCTGACGTCAGACGCCGCTCGGCCAGATGGCCTCCTCCAGATCCCCCGGGGCGCGCACGCCATCCAGCGCCGGCAGGCGCTTGCGCAGTTCGGGCAACACGTCGTACGGGAACAGCGGCAGCCAGGCGGTGGCGCGCCGGCGCCGCCCTGGATCCCAGTCCGCATCCGCGCCATACGCGGCGAGAGAGGCGCGGAGGGGAGCGGGCCCGGCGCCGGCGGCCCGTGGCGCCGCGCGACGGAGCCGACGTACGGCCCCCAGACCCGGGCATCCGTGAACCATCCGTAGCCCGGGCCGAGCGGCGGGTAGGGCGGGTATTCGGGGATGGGGCGTGGCATCGGCAGTCCTCCGCTTCGGCCCGGGTGCCGCCCGGCTGTTCGCCCGCGCGGGACCCGCCCCTGTGACGGCGCGTCCGACCGCCGCGGGGCGGCAGGGAAGCCGCCCGCGCGGGCGTAGCAGAGTGGGGGGCGACGGGAATCGCGCCGCCCCCCACCCTGTATCCGCGGAGGGATGCGCCATGCTCGCCATCGACGGCGGGACGCCGGTCCGGCGGACCCCCTTTCCCGGCGCCGCCGGGCCCGAGATCGCCCCGGAGGACGCGGAGGCCGTCGCGGAGGTGGTGCGCTCCCGCCGCTTGTGGCGGCATGCCGGCCACCACGTCCGGGACCTGGAGGCGGCCTTCGCGGCGCTGCACGCGGTCCCGGCGCGCGCGGTGGTGGCCTCGACCTCCGGGACGGCGGCCGTGCACCTGGCGGTGGGGGCCCTCGATCCGGAGCCGGGCGACGAGATCATCGTCCCGCCCATCAGCGACTTCGGCACGATCATCCCCGTGCTGATGCAGAACGCGGTGCCGGTATTCGCCGATGTCCGGCCCGGCACGTACTGCCTCGACCCCGAGGACGTCGCGCGCCGCATGTCCGGGCGCACGCGCGCCATCGTGGCCGTGCACCTCTTCGGGCAGCCCTGCGACCTGGAGGCCCTGGGGCAGATCGCCCGCAGCCACGGCTGCGCGCTGATCGAGGACTGCGCGCAGGCGCCGCTCGCCGAGTACGGGGGGCGCCCGGTGGGTACCTGGGGCGATTTCGGCTGCTTCAGCCTCCAACAGAGTAAGCACATCACGGCGGGCGAGGGCGGGCTGACGATCGCGGCCGACCCGGCCGCGGCCGAACGGGCCCGGCTGTTCGCCGACAAGGGCTGGCCGCGGGAGGGCGCCGAGCGCACCCACCTCTTCCTCGGCCTGAACTACCGCATGACCGAGTTGCAGGGCGCCGTGGCGCTCGCCCAGGTCCCCCGCCTCGCGGACATCCTCGCCCGGCGCCGGGCCCTGGCCGCGCGGCTGGACGCCGCGCTGGCCGGCATCCCGGGGATCGCGTTGCCGCAACTGCCGGCCAGCGCCCGCTCGTCCTACTGGATGTATGGCTTCGACGTGGAGGCCGGGGCCGCGCGCTTCGCCGCGGCGGTGCGCGCGGAGGGTGTCCCGCTCGCCAGCGGGTACGTCCCGCCGCTCTATCTGGTGCCCGCGCTGCGGGAGCGGCGGACCTACGGCGGTTCGGGCTTCCCCTTCGACTCGCCCTACGCCCGGCCGCAGCCGGCGTTCGCGCCGGGGCTCTGCCCGAACGCCGAACGGATGGCGGACCGGTTGTGCTACCTGCCGCTGCACCAGGGCCTCGCGCCCGAGGACATAGAGGACGTCGCCGCCGCCGTGGCCAAGGTGGCGCGGGCCTGGGCCGGAGCGTCCGGGCGATAGGGGGCCGCTGCAACTGTCCTCTTTTGCGAGGTCACGGCTCCGCTGCTGCTTGTCCCCCGGTAACTACGCCGCAGTTCCAGTCCTGGGGGCGTGGAGTAGTTCTGGTCCGGTGCACCGGCCGCCGGCGTTCTCGGATCCGTTCGCGCACCTGCGCCACCGGTCGGCGTGACGCCACCTGACGGGCCGCGCCCCGCCCGACCCCGCCGGCCCACGCAGCGGCGAGCCCTGCCCAGATCGGCCGCTGCCAGGTGTTGGCGCACGGTGACCACGCGGCAATCCCAGTCCTGAGGGGCGTGGTAGTCACCGTTCCGGTGCACCGGCCGCCGGCGTTCTCGGATCCGTTCCCGCTGCGCCGCCCTCCCCGTCCCGCCGCCGGCAGGCGGCGCACCGCCCGCGCAGTTCCAGTTCGTGCGCCACCGGGGCGTGGCCGTATGCGGCCTGCGTGCGGGCGAGCGCCTCCTCCAGTTCGCGCAGTCGCTCGCCCGCCACCAGCGTGTCCCGGCCGCAGTCCACGCAGAGCAGGTGGTGGTGGTGGCCCTTGGCGGAGGCGAGGCAGAGCCGGTAGGCGCGCGCCCCGTCCGCCTCGGCGCAGCGCTCGACCAGCCCCATGTCCTGCAACAGGCGCAGGGTCCGGAACACGGTCGCCCGGCCGACCTGCGGACGGGCGAGCCGCACGCGGAGGCAGAGTTCGTCCGGGTGGAAGGGCGCGTCCCGGGGGACCGCCTCCAGGATCCACCGCCGCTGGTCCGTCAACTGGCCGCCGAGCCGGGTGAAGACCTCCAGCACGTCCTCGCTCACGGCGCGCCCACCGTCCGTAGGGATCGCAGGGCGCGCCGGGTTTCGGTGACGAGCGAGACCACGCCGATGCCGAGCACGATGCCCACCGCCAGGACGAAGCCGAGCCCCAAGCTGTGCAGGTTGTGCACGTGCAGCGGGGTCAGGACGGCCGCGCCCGCCACGCCCGGGGCGACCAGGGCCAGCAGCCCGGCCCCGACGAAGGCGGCCCCGCCGAAGGCCAGCGTCCGGCCGGCGACGCGCGTCGCCACCGTCTGTCCCATCTCCTCCGGCATCCCCCGGCGGCGGCTCCACCGGCCGAAGAGGGCCCCCGCCGTCGCCTGCACCGCCAGCGTGCCGAGCCCGAAGCAGAACCCCGGCGCCCAGCCGAGCGCGGCCGACGGCATCGCCGGGGCGAGGACCGTGTACAGGATCGTCGCAAAGGCGCCCACGCCCCAGCCCGCGATGAAACCGTGCAGGGCCGCCATGGGCAGCGGGATCGGTCGCACGCCGCCGGCGCCGCCAGCGGCATCGGCCGGAGCGGGGAGCGAGAGGCGCCAGAGCGCCCGCCCGCGGAGGACGTGCCGGCCGGCCAGGGTCATCGCCAACCCCACCAGGACGTACACAACCGCGTCGACACGCGGCGCCTGCATCCAGCGCGCCAGCGAGAGATAGGCGAGTTCGCTGGCGATGGCGCGCTGGACCGTGAAGGCGGCGGAGAACATCAACCCGGCCGCGAGGCCGCGCCGCGTCGAGTAGCTGCCGATGGCATAGCTGAAGGTGATGGGCCAGGTGTGCTCGTCCGGCGTCACGCCGTGGACCACGCCGAGCGCCAGCGCCGTGAGCAATGCCAGCCCGATGGGTAGATGGGTCAATGGCTGCCAAAGGTCGAGCACCACGCCAGCCCCTCGGGAACCGGAATGATACCAAGTATCACTACGGCGACCCGCCGCGTCAAGGACGCCTCGGCCGATCCTGCCGTGACCCTTGTGCCGCCGGCACAACCCCGCCGCACGGCACGGCGTGGACGGCGCGGCCTTCACTCCCCGAGACCCTCGCCGCCCCAGCGCCGATCCTCCCACGGAACCGCCGGCCAGTACCCGCTACGCAGCGCTTCCTCGTACTCCCGCGGCGGGAAGCAGAACCCGGCCGCACGGCACGGCGTGGACGTCCCGGCCTTCACTCCCCGAGACCCTCGCCGCCCCAGCGCCGCGCCTCCCACGGAACCGCCGGCCAGTACCCGGTACGCAGCGCTTCCTCGTACTCCCGCGGCGGGAAGCAGAACCCCGCCGCACGCGCCGCCTCCACGGCGCGGCCGAGGTCGTAGGCGACCCGCCGCAGCTCGATACCGCCCCCGGCCGTGTCCACGAGCGCGTACGACGCCCGCCAGTCCCGGTCCAGCGAGAATCCGACCGCCCCGGTGTTGACCAGTTGCACCGCGCCGTGGCGGAAGGCGAACGCGCGGTGGATGTGCCCCATCACCAGCCATTCGGCCCCAAGGCCCGCCAGCCTGGCCTCCAGCGCCTCCCCCCCGTCCCCCGGCTGGATCGCCGCGGTGCAGTCCTGGGGTGTGGCGTGGACGAACAGCACACTCCCGCGGTCCGCCTCGACCCGGTGCTCGAACGGCAGGCCCGCCAGATAGTCCAGATCCGCCGCGGACAGCCGCTCGGTGTGCCATCTGACCCAGGGCAGGGAGGCCTCCGGCGCGCGGCACGCCGCGGGCACCCGCGCCCACCACTCCCCCGCCGCGACCGAGAGCAGCGTCTGGTCCGTGTTGCCGTACACACAAGGCACACCCGACGCGCGGATGCGCGCCAGGCACTCCGCGGGTTGCGGGCCGCGAAACGCCAGGTCGCCCATGCACACCACCGCATCCGCCCGCTGCCGCGCGATATCGTCCAGGACCGCCTCCAGGGCGGTCAGATTGCCGTGCACGTCGCCAAAGGCCGCAATGCGCAACCGAATGCACCCCCACGCCGCGCCGCCGCCCGGGGCCTGAACGGCCTCCAGAAGGGTCGCAAAATCGGGACGGCCCTGATAGCGATAGTAGATCGCCACGTCGATGCCCGCATCGGGGCCCGCGGTCCCCCGGGCGCGCGAACCGTCCAGGGGGAACGCCCGGACGCCGTCGACCGCGTGGAGCGGGGGTGGACCGCCCGCTGCGGCACCGGCGCGGCGGAGTCCATACGTGCCATGGCTCTACGGTACCGGAACCCGGGGCCTGTACGCCATCGCGCCGCCACAAAGGATCCCGGAGGACGGCAGCCATGCCGAACTGCTTGGCCCGCGGCGGGCTGTATGCCAGAGCTATATGAGGCCCAGGCCCAGTGGTACCGGCGAGGCGGGGGCAGCCCCCCGAGAGCGGCGGCGCCCCCCCCAACCGCGCGCCCCCGGACCGCCAGGCTGGCGACGGTCGCCGCAAACGGCGATAGTGACATCCGAAGGGTGGGATCGCCTTGTCCGAAGCAGCCGGCATTCCCGATGCCGCGCGGCAGCGCCTGCAGAACGGACCGCGCACCAGCGACCTCTCCGTCGACGAACTGGCGTTAATGGAGGGCCTCGATATCGAGCCCCTCGGCCTCGTCTTCGGCTCCTCCATCTACCATGTGGGCTGGCAGCGGGCGCGCCTGTTCGAGAACCAGGAACTCCCCGTGCTGAGTCAGGCGATGCACTCGGCGCGTTCCCTGGCGGTGGAGCGGCTGGAGGCGGAAGCGTCGGAGTTGGATGCCGACGGAGTCATCGCCGTCCGGATGGTCATCCAGCAGTATGCCTGGGGACCGGATCTCCTCGAGTTCCTGGCGGTGGGCACCGCCGTCCGCGGCCGGGGGGAACGCCTCCGCCCCTCCCACGGCCGGCCGTTCGCCTCCAACCTCAGCGGCCAGGACTTCTGGAAGTTGCGCCGGTACGGCTACCGGCCCACCGGTCTGGCCTTCGGCTGCTGCGTATACCACGTGGCGCACCTCGGACTGAGCAAGTGGGTGCAGCAGGTCGGGCGTAACGCGGAGATGGAGGCCTTCACCCAGGCCACCTACAGCGCGCGCGAGGTGGCCATGGAGCGGCTGGGGGAAGAGGCGCGCGAGACCGGCGGCGACCTGGTGGTGGCCGTGACGCTGAGCGAGGGGTCGTGGGGCTGGGACGCCAACGTCATCGAGTACGCGGCCGTCGGCACGGCCGTCGTGCGCGAGGCGCAGCGGCCGGAACTGCCCGTGCCGCAACTGGTCGTGGGGATGCAGTCCGGACTCGGGGCCACCGCCAGCCTCGGCCGGTTCCCGCCCGCCTCGCCCCCACCCGGAACCGGCAGACCGTAGATCAGTGGTTCCAACGCCGGGCCCTGCGGCGGGAAACCAGGGGCAACGCACCAAACGGGATGTCCGCCCATCCCGAGGGGGTGGCCATCGCCTCTCGGTCCGCCACCGCGCACCGACCGCGCGCGCATCGCGGCGCCCTTGTCGGGGGTCGACTCGACCCCGGTGTATGTTCCCGGGCCGCATTTTCGGCTGCCGCGCCGGGGGATGGCGGGCGAACCTCGTGTTCCAAACTCGCCGCGGCCGCACGGTGGCCGTGGCGGTGGATTCGGCCTGCTATTCGGCCGTCGTGGCCGGCTGCTACCCTCTCTTCGACCAGAACTACCGGCTCTGGCACGCGGTACGGCTGCGGTGGGCGAAAGCGGGGACGGGGCGGGATAGGGACGGTGGCCGGCGAAGGCGGGGGGGCGCTCCCATCCAGGCACGCCGACACCGTCGCTCGGCGCCTTCCCCCCCGCGTCCCGGTCCTGCATCAGCCGCAGCTGTGCGCAGGCCGGGAGCACTTTCCGTGGCGGTGCAGCACGATCACCGCTGGTCGGTCGCGGTGATCGTGCGCCGCGACGTCTCCCGCGCCGCCTCGACCCGGTGGTCCTGGTGCGCGGCGCTCTGAGCCTTGCCCCGCCGCTCCGCGCCCCCTGTGGCTCGCCCCCCGGCTCACGCCGTCACGCCAGGTCCAACCGGTAGAACCGGCTGGCCGTCGTGCCGAAGATGGCCGCCTGCTCCTCCGGCGAGCACCCCGCCAGCGCGCGGTTGGTTTCCCGCCACACCTTCAGGTAGTCGCCCGCCAGATTGGCCACGGGCCAGTCGCTGCCGAACATCAGCCGCTCGGCGCCGAACAGGGAGAGGGCGTCATCGATGTAGGGCTTGAGGTCCTCCGCGGACCAGTGCTCCGGGTCGGCGGCCGTGTTCAGGCCGGAAACCTTGCCGAAGACGTTCGGGTTTTGCGCCGCGGCCTGCATCTGCTCCCACCAGCCGCTGCGGCGCTTCTCCCGGATCGGGGGCTTCGCCAGGTGGTCGATGACCATGCGCAGGTCCGGCACCCGCTCGCCAAGGAGCGGTACGTGCTTCAGATGCGCCGGGTAGACGGCGACCACATCGAAGGGCAGACCGAAGGAGGCCAGCACGCGCAACCCCTCGACGACCGCGTCCTGGATCACCCAGTCAGGGTCCGGTTCGTTGTGGATCAGATGGCGCACGCCCTTGAAGTGGGGGTTCTGCGTGAACTCCTCCAGCTTCCGGCCCGCCTCGTCCGGCCGGTCCAGCGGCACCCAACCGACGACGCCGGCCACCCACGCGCGTTCGCGGGCCGTGCGCAGCATGTATTCGGTGTCCGCGTACGAATTGTCCGCCTGGACGATCACCGTGCGGTCCACGCCCGCGGCCCGCAGGAGCGGCTCCAGTTCCGGGGCCTCGATGTTGCGGAAGATGGGGGCCTCGGCGGCCGTCGGCCAATGGTAGGCGACGGCCTCGAAGTTCCAAAAGTGCTGGTGCGCGTCCACCTTCATCCGAACAGGTCCCCCTCGCTCCGCACGGTTTCAGGATTGCTTTTCGCGCCCGGGGCAGTCGGCCTGGCGAGGCGGGGGGCACGCACGCGAGACCCCGGCCCACCGACGCCGGTGTTGGAGGATGTCTTCCGTCCCGTGGCCTACCTGCGTCGGGCCCGGGTCAAAGGGCGCCGGGTGGCTGGGGCATGCGTCTTCCCGGACGCGCCCGCCGCCCCGGTGCCGCGCGCCGCGCCATCGTCGGCAGGCCCCGGCGGCACGGTGCGGCCTCCGGCAGGTCGGCCACCGCCCCAAGCGGAGGCCCTATTCCCGGCCCCTCGATCACGCCAGCGTCGGGCAGACCTTCGGGTCGCTGTAGTCAGGCACCCCGTCAACCAGGCGGCAGAGTTGGTCGTTGTGGTGCGCCGCGGCCTTCCCGCTCGCGTACTCGTAGTGGCGGTAGTGGTTGTCCTCGGGCTGCAGATGGATCGCGATCGCGCGCCGCGGATCGCTGCTCAGGTTGGCGCCGCTGCCGTGGATCAGGCGGCAGTGGTGGAAGCTCACCTGCCCGCGCTTCATGATCGCCGGCACCTTGACGACGGGGTTGCCGCCCGTCTCGAATCGCTGCTCCAGGGCGTCGAGGTCCGGGTCGAAGAAGTCCAGCCGGTTCAGCGGCCAGCGGTGGCTGCCATCGATGAAGGTGATGGTCCCGATCGCCTCGTCGACATCGTGGAAGGCCACCCAGGCGGTGAGCATCTCGTCGCTGCTGGCCACCATCCAGTACTGACGGTCGGTATGCCAGCCGACCTTGGCGGTCGCTGCCTCCGTGACGGGCGGCTTGTAGAGGAGCTGGTCGTGCCACAGGCGGATCGACGGGGCGCCGGTGAGGCGCTTGGCCACGGCGCCGATGGTCGGATAGCGCACCAAGGCGCCGAGTTCCTTCACCTGGACGGAGGCGTAGTCGTTCTTGCGGAGGGACACCCCGATCGGCGGTTTGAAGCCCACGGGCGGTTTCCAGCCGGGCGGCACGACCTGGTCGCGCTCGATCATCGGCGCATCGTGGTCGCCTGCGTAGAAGCGCTCCATGCCGCGCGCGGCGGCATCGACGACCTCGTCAGGCAGGATCTTCTTGGAGATGTAATAGCCGTGCTCCTGGTAGAACGCGACATCCTCGTCGGACGGCAGACATTCGGCGAGATCGGTCGCTGTCTGTGCCACAGCCCCACCACCTCCGTGCGGGCCCCGAGGGTGCGGCCCGCCTCTGTCGCATGGGATACGCCCCGTTGAGGCGTCGTCCTGCCCCGGTCTCGGAGGTGCTGACTGGCTGCCGTCCGGTCGGCCGGTCACCACGTGACGAAGAGCGGACCTACGGGGTCAAAGGTCCGCCGCGCCCCGCGCGGCCTTCGGGCACGCCTGATCGTCGCCCTCAGCACCGCCGAGCCGACATGCGGTCGGGCCGTTCTCCACACCACTCGCCGACGGGCCCCGCGTCCGACCGCTGCCCCCCCGGGGCGTCCGCCCGCGCAGCGGAGAAACCGCATCCGCCGCCGCGCGGGAGCCAGTGGCCGGAGGATGCGCTCACGAAGCCGTCCCGAGATGCTGACCGGAGTCTGTGGAGGGGGCCGTGCGTCCCTGTGGCGGCCGCGTGGGACGGCGGGCCGGCGTCCGGAGAGTGCACCCGGGTCACCGCGCCGCCCGGCTGGAAGGTGCCGTCCGGGAAACCCGCCACCACCCCTCGGCAGGCCAGGGCCTCGATGTACGCGTGGGCCCGGTAACTGGAGGGCACGTCCGGGAAGGCCGCCGGGGCGGCCAGGCCGTTCACGCACGCGGACGGCACCGATGGCACCGGCAGGCCGGTGTAGGTGAACATATCGGCGGGACCCACCGGGCTCGTCTCCCCCGCCGCCGAGACGGTCACGGCCACCGTGCCCACGCCCACTGGCGGCACCGCGGCGATCTCGGTGTCGGACTCCACGATGAAACTCGCCGCCGCCGTACCGCCGAAGCGGACGGACGTGGCGCCGGTGAGACCGGTGCCGCGCAGGGTGATCGCCGTTCCGCCGGAGGCCGGGCCGGTCGCCGGAGACACGCAGAACACCGCCGGAACGGCGCCCGATGTGGTGCCGCCGCCGTAGGACGGCGGCGGGAATGTGGCATTCTGAGCAATCGGAGCGACCTCCTGGGTTTGGTTCACCCGCTATTCATCGCGTGATCGTCGTAAGACCCAAGTCAATCAAGTAGAGTTAAAACCTGAATCTCACAATGGATCGCGTACGCCCAACGGCCCCTTGCGCTGCCGGGCCGCCCCCAACGACCGCTCGGGCCGAGACGATCGGTCGGCGCGCTTGTGGCTCAAGGCCCGAGTCGGATCTTTGCGAAATGCAGGGGGTGCGGCTCTTCTGGAGGGCCTGGTCTGGAATAGGCGTGGGCGGCAGAGCACACACGGATGCGACTGGTGGCGTAAGCAGGCGGAATGCCGTGCAAGGTGAGGTGTAGTGGACGATCAG
>Ga0080006_1144500_pt1 | contig 32522 bp, 31 predicted proteins | sample RS3BMetagenome_FD_69209 | JGI IMG/M metagenome (GOLD analysis project Ga0080006, IMG submission 69209) | Ferric oxide microbial mat and aquatic microbial communities from Rainbow Spring, Yellowstone National Park, USA - RS3B (SPADES... ...
TCCTCTCCATAGCCCCCTAGAGCATGTAAAGCTTGTGGGGAGTTTTGAATAATAAAGGAAAAGCCATCAGCTGGAGGATAATTTGGACCTGGTGAACCATTGTTTTGCCCGATAGTTAGAGGTCGGTAGCATTTAAATGATATCCTTTAGGTTTCCAGGATCCTAAATTAGAATCTCCATAGTTTGGGATCTCCAAAGCTATGTCCGCTAAATCCCCTATCATAAGAGGGCCAAAAAGTGTTGAATTATATATAGGTAACCCACTCTCTTTTTTTACTGACGAAAAACCTACAACTGCACTTACGTTGCCTGTGACTAAAATCCTTTCGGTTATAGATAACGATCCTGACTGAGCATAGCCAATGAGACTATCACTAGGTGTTGTCGCCAATAACCTGATATGAATTAGCTCAGGATCAAAAAGGGCTATAAAGCAATTTAAGAATTCGCGTCTTATCAAGTTATGCATCACATTGACCTAGTTCAGCTTAATAAAGCACAGGCAAACTCTGTAAATCTAGTACTGAAATTGCTTGGGTATGATATTTTTGATCTAACACGTTAATTATTTTGTCTAATTTAGAAGGTGGGTCACGTAATACAAATACAAGAACTGTATCTAACCCTTCGTTAAGTCCCGCACCAACAACGTTATAAGCCTTTAAAGTAGGGTCGGTGGACATTTGATTTAGGATTTCATTTTCTAGGCAATATAAATATGACAAAGGGTACTGTGTTAATTCAAAATCTAAAACTCTAGAATTAGGCGGTAATCTTCTTGTAATGGGAAGATTTAAATATAGCCTTTTAGCATAGGATTCAAATTTGGTATCATGTGTCGTTTCAAGTACTACTAGATCACCAGAAGGTGCAAAGCTAAGTCCAGCAAACACATTTGGAAAGTTGCGCATTAAATCAAGTCTAAAATTACCTAAATCATCACCTGGCGTTGTTATAGGAGCAGCTACCCTGCAAGCAACGGAATTTTTAATGTCAAGTGCTTTACTATTATGCAAATGATTTGACCCGACTAAATTAGTTACAATGGTTGAATCACTTGAACTAATAAGCATAGAAGTGATGATACATATACCTACAAACAAGACAATTCGTCTCATTAATATCCCTCCCTACTAGCCTTACAAATAATGATACTGCAACTACTTAAAGTCAACAATGGCTGTGATGTGAAAATTTGTAAAAGCCCTGTCTATTAAGGTATTTCTCAAAACTAAGTCTCATTAATTTTTAGAAATAGACAATTTTTTACTTTGATAGATTTGGGAAAAGTTTTTTAATGACTAAAATTAACGGATCAACCAAATCCAACAAAGAGTCAAAATCGTTAGCCCCTACCCTAAAAGTCACTAATGAACTTATAGCTCCTGTTAATACTTCACAAGCAAAGCGCTCTTCTTCTGTTTTAGCATTTAACATTGCGGTGACAAATTCAACAAATGCTTTATTAACTTCTATCCTTTTATCAATTGCAGCTTGGCCAGCAGCCCAAACATCAACTAAAAAAAGCCGAGCGTACGGCTTATTTTCAATAAGAGCTGTAAAGTATGAAGTTAAAACTGCTCTAGCAATTTGTTCAAAATTTAACCTCGTATTTTTGGGCAATTTAACGTAATCAGCAGCAACTGTCGCCCGCAAAATTTGGCTCGCTAAATCCAACGATTGAATAAAACAATCTTGCTTGTTTTTGAACTGTTGATAAAAAGTTTCGCGCGATACCCTACTTTTTTTAATAATCTTTTCCACTGTCGTGTCCACATACCCATATTGCATAATGCATTCAGCAACAGCAGCCAACATCCTGAGGCGCTGAGATTCTACTACTTGTTCTCTAGACAGCGAATGTCTCCCACTAAAGAGACGTTCGAAGGTTTGGCTCATTAATCTTTATGATAGCCAGCAGATCATTTCCAGGCTGCAATTTGAAACAGTTGAATTTAAAATCGTTGTTTTAAAGTCCTAAAGTAATTTTTTTCTCTACTAGCACTCACAGTGTCAGCCTTGATTACTACATAGAGTGATATTTCACGTTACTAATTACAATATTTTGCAAATATTTTTTTAAAAAAATGCCGTTTTTATTGCAATTTTTATTTGCGAACATTAATATCTATCAAGAACATCAACGTACCCAGTAGACGCAAGGAGGATACACATGAAAAATATGGCTAAAGGGGCAAGATTGACTTCAAATCGAGCCTTGACAAAACGGTTCGGTTTTAAGATATTTAACAAAACATTAATCCCTCGATTAATAATTTTTGTAGCCATTGTAGCAATATCAGGCGCTGCAACAGGTTGCTCCTTAATACCAAGCAGCTTGTCCTTGGCCTCTGAAACGCAAGCTGTTCTAAGCGGATCCGGCATAACTTTTTCCAACGGATACGGAATTACAGTTTTAAGCCAGACTGTAAAGGGTCGCGAGATTGATCTTGAGGTTACCACAACAGCAGTTCAAGGCACCCATGAAATAATTATTTTACTTCCCGAATCTTATTATTCTAACCCAACTGCGCATTATCCTGTCCTGTATTTGTTAAACGGTGCACTTGCTGGCCCGTCCCAATGGGTTACCTCAGGAGGCATGGCTGGCGCAATTACCGATCCTTATAATTTGATCACGGTAATACCAGACGGTGGTTTGAAAGGTTGGTATGTAAACTGGAATAATTGCGCAACTATTTGTCCGCAAAATTGGCAAACGTTTCACTTAGATCAATTAGTTCCATGGATAGATGCAAACCTTCGCACAATTCCAGATAGAAGCGCCCGAGCAATTGCTGGTTTATCAATGGGTGGATACGGTGCGGTTCATTACGCAGAGGCTGCACCGAATTTATTCTCATATGTAGCTTCTTTTTCCGGGGCCTTAGATACGGGAAACTTTACTACAGAGGTAACAATAAATGCCGAAGAGGCTGGACTAGTTCCGGGTTCTGGTACTCCAGTACCTCCAGGCTCAATTTTTGGTAACAATTACATAGCAGATTCTGATGTTAATCCAGCTAACATCGCAAACTTAAAAAATACCTTTGTTGCATTATACGTAGGGCAAGGTGATGCTACTGGTCCGGGAATTGTAGAGGCTGCAGTTTATCAACAGAACCAACTTATGGCTTATAACATGGCACAAGCCGGAATACACTATTGGTACAGCGAAGACCACGAACCATCCCAAGCCTTTGGCTGGGGATGTGACGGTGATCATGACATAAATTGCTGGAATGCTTACCTTGCTAACGCCTTGCCGACTATGATGGCCCATCTAACTCCAGCAACAAATGTTTCACCTCCTTTACCTCCCCCTGATACAAACGTAGTAGTTAACCCTGGCTTTGAATCAGGTATGGCCCCTTGGACCTGTTCAGGATCCTGTGGCGTTGATATCGGCTTAGGAAATGCTTACTCAGGTAATAACAATGGCTGGGTGCGAAACAGCTTCGGATGGAATGACATAGAACAAAGCGTATCAGTTGTTCCAGATACCACATATACGTTAACTGGCTGGATTCGAACATCATCAAATAACACGGCAGGTTACTTTGGTCTAAGGGACCTGCAAGGAAATGTAATAGGTCAGACCCAATATGGGTCTTTACCCAATTACACACAGCTAAGCGTTACCATAAACGTAGGTCCCGTAAACAAAGTAGTTCTTTTTGCCGGACTTTGGGCAGTAAATGGAGATACATGGGCTCAAGTAGATGATGTTTCACTTAGTCCAAATTAAACAGAAGCTTTATTTTATTAAAGGGCCTGCCAATACTTATCCGCTAGAAGGTAGGTCCTTGACTATAAAGATTTTTGACCCGGCAACCATGAAAGAGATTTCTGCTTTAGGTGATTTTATTTAGCTAGTTGATTTAAGGATTTAAATGGCTTGCCAATACTTGATAAATAAGTCTGAATTTAGATTTAGCCAAAAAATGGCTTTAAATTACAAATCTAAAAAAAGTCTCATGCTTAAAAACAAGCAAGAGCTGAATCCATCCGCCCGACAAATCTGGATTGGACAACTGAGATTTATCAAATCAAGTATCATATCTATGAAATTATTAATGCTAGGAAATCTCTTTATTAGCTCTATAGAGCACTTAAAAACAAATTTGATAGCCTTTTTTAAATACGGCATAAAAACATTTTTAAAAATGGGTGTCCTTCAGGAGGTCCAATGAATTTTAAAAGTAATCGTATTTCGAAAAAGTTTTTACTGCGTTCATTTCTAATGTTGTTAATATCAATCCTTCTTTTTATAGCAGGCTGCTCTAGTTCTCAAGGCAACCCACAGCTAAGTTCATATTATGGATCCGCGGTATTAAATTCATTTACGCCATCTGTTATGCCCGGTCTTAAATTAGTATGGGAGAAAAAAATAAACAATAGATTATTGCAACTTGAATTTAAAACCCCTGCTTTAAACGTATTGCCCCAGGTTTATGTGCTACTGCCTTCAAATTATTACAGCGATCCAACCAGGCGATATCCAACGTTGTATATCTTTCATGGAGGGAGCGCAGGGCCAAATACTGGAAACGAATACAAAGAGTGGATAAATAATTCTCCGTTAGTTTCGTTAACTAGTAATTTAAATTTAATTTGCGTAATGCCCGAAGGTGGTTCAGGCGGTTGGTATACAAATTGGTATAACTCTGGTAAAGGTGGTCCACCCGAGTGGGAGAATTTCCACATTAGGCAGTTAGTCCCTTACATTGATTCTCATTTTCGAACAATTAAGAACAGAAACGAAAGGGCAACAATGGGCGAGTCAATGGGAGGATATGGTGCTATGGAATACGCAGCTAAGTTTCCCGAGCTCTTTGGTACCGCAATTTCTTTTTCAGGTGCAGTTGATATAGCAGAACCTCCCAATGTCGTAGGCCCACTTGCATCTTTTATTATTGGGGTCATGGCAAAAGGAGATGGAGCAACAAAGCAAAAAAGTCCGTTTGGAAATTTCAATAAAAACTTTATTGTTTGGCAAAATCACGACCCTACAGATTTAGTTAAAAACCTATCCAATACAAACTTATATTTATATACTGGAAACGGAACTCCCGGACCGCTTGATACGACCTTAACGGCAACCGCACTTAGTGAAAACATAGAAAACATTGTTTATTTATCAACAATGGCGTTTTATAACGCGCTAACAGCTGCTGGAATTCATCCATTTTTAGATTATTACGGAAACGGTACTCATTCCTGGCCATATTGGGATCGTGACTTAGAGTCTGTTTTGCCTATGTTAATGAATGACTTTAAACAAGAAAATAAAATACCAAGGCTCATGACTTATAAATCAGCAGATACTAGCTTTAGTCAGTGGGGATATAAGATAGAAATGAAGCGCAAAATAATAGCTTTTAGCTCAATTACGATAAATTCAAATAACGAACTAACTTTTTCAGGAGTTGGTACTGCAACTATTACAACACCGCCAATATTCCAACCCGGTAAGGGATATGAAATTTCATATGTAATTAACCACAAAACAACTCACTACGACGTAACTGCTAATGAAAATGGGTCGTTGGTATTTGAGATCAAATTAAGCTCAAATGATAAATCAACTACAGCTTATATAAAAATTAAAGGAGGAAAATGAGATTAAAGAATAAAAAAATCTTAAGTACGAAACTAGCTACAGCGTAGCAAAGGCGATTAGTAGCATGGATACTCCGAGAATAAAACCTGGCACACGTAAGGAAATCGGTCTTTTAGCTACTTTGCTTTCTAAAGCAATAGCTAAACAGACTAAAACTAAAACAGCTAATATCTTTACAACAATTGCCAAATCCAAAACGTTATTTTGGTTTTGGCTTTTATTTGCCTCCAGATTAATGCCATTTGGAAAGCTAAAAAGATCTGAAACCGAGTTAGTCATTTTAACGGTAGCTCACATAAGGGATTGTAAATACGAACTAACACATCATTTAAAACTTGCAAAATCCCTGGGACTAAATAATGAGATACTTAAATTCTTTGAAACTGAGGGTCAATCAATAGCTAATTCCAAAATAAAAGATTACTTAAATGAACGTGAAAGTGTGCTATTTGACTCAACCATAAAAATCTTGAAATCTAGAGTGTTAAACGATGCGGAGTTCTTCAAATTAAAAAGTCAATTAAGCGAAAAGCAGATCATAGAGTTTTTGATGCTTGTAGGTCATTATGATATGTTAGCTACATTACTGCTTAATTTAAAAGTTGATTTAGATGAATAACTTTTAAATAAAGAAACTCTTAGGAAATTATTTTGTAACATTCTCTACAAATTAGCCTAGTTTATGCCCTTTTTACACTATTGCTTTTATGACACATATCTGCCTTTAAATTTGATTTAGACCCTACAGTAGTACAACCAGTTGGGCTAAAGTCTGTGGTTTTCTTTAGTAATTAGCTAAGAAAGTCTTTATTTATAGCTATTTTATAAATGAGCTTTCTGTTTTTAAGTATTTCAGTATCTGATTTATGGTATTTTTGGTTATAGGTCACTTTGCATTTGATTTGCATATTTTTTAATCGTTAGCTTAATAACTACAATACGTTGATAGATTTAAAGAGCAGTTAAAAATTTGTGATCTTTAAATCGTTGGTAAAGCTATTTCAGGCATTTAAAAAGCATTGATAAACTTAACAATTATGGATCTAATAGCAGTAGTAGATACGATGTTTGCAAGGGTAAATATGGGAGAAATTGCCAGAGATGAGCTAAAAAAACAAGATGGATATGGCACTAAATTTGAAATACTATCAGCAACAGTTCCAGGCTTTAAAGATTTAGCAGTTGAGTGCAAACGCCTCATTGAGCTTCAAGGATGCAAGATCGCCCTAGCCCTTGGCATGCCAGGTCCTGCTGATATTGATCAAGTATGTGCCCACGAGGCTTCCCAAGGTATAATGATTGCCCAGTTGCTAACAAATGTGCATATTTTAGAAGTTTTTGTACATGAAAAAGAGGCAACCAATGATCAAGAACTCTTCCAAATTTGTGACGATAGAGTCCGCAAACATGCTGTCAATGCTTACAACATGTTGTATAACCCGCTAGAGCTTCAAAAGAAAGCTGGCCAAGGCGTAAGGCAAGGGGGTCCAGATAAAGGTGCAATTAAGCTAATTAGCTAATTGGCTTTTTAAATAATTTTTAAGCTCCTCTAAAGATATAAAAACATTTAGGTTTTCAACTCTTGTCAGCCATTCAAAAGACTCTTTATGTACTTCAGAGATGCTGTCATAATAATTTAAAAAAAACGCTACTTGAAATTCGGACAAGTACCCTGCAGTCATCTTGACTAAGTTAATAACACCTAAGCCTGATATTGCAACAGCTATTACCAAATTTGGCCGTAATAACTTAAGGAATTCAAGGTTATCTCCATCTAAAGTTAATGGGGATAACAACCCGCCTGCACCTTCTATAAAACATATATCAGGCTCCTCGGAAAAGTCTTTACAAAACTGTAATATTTTTTGAGTATCCGCAATTGGTAGAGATAATTTTTTTGCAGCCATTGGCGGTGCCATTGCTAATTCGAATGAGGACAACACAACTTCATCTAAGTACTGCCCTGTCTCAGCTGCCAATAACTGGCCATCGGTTTTATTTTTTTTAAAATCATCTGGCTCAAAACTTTGCAAAGGCTTTTTAGCCTTAACCTTATAACCGTCGTTTTTTAACTGATTTATTAACTGAGAGGTCATCCACGTTTTGCCAACCTCAGTGCCAACACCTGTTACAAAGACCTTAAACATCTACTGATTTAATTGCCTTAGCTAATAATTCTATTTGGCTTTTTTCGTGCAAAGAAGAAAGACTAATTCGAAGCCTGGAAGTTCCCCTTGGAACACTTGGTGGCCTAATAGCTGGAACAAAAATTCCATAATCCATTAAGTATTGCGAAAGCTTAATTGCTTTTTGTTCACTTCCAACAACAAATGGAATCACTGGACTTAAGCTAGGAGATCTGCCAACTAAATCACAAAGCAAGTTTATGTTATCTTGCAATGCATTTTTAAGAATTTCACCTTGTTCTGAAGTAAGTACTTTTAAAGCGCCTAATGCAGCTCCAGCATCTGCAGGTGACAAAGCTGTCGTGAAGATAAAAGAACGCGCTCTGTTAATCAAAAAATCTATAAAACAAGATTTGCCAGCTACAAATCCACCTAAAGATCCAAACACTTTTGAAAGCGTTCCTATTTGAAGTATTTCACAACCTAAATATCTTCCATGCTCATCAAGCTCTAAATATGGCCCAAGAGGTGCATGTGCTTCATCTACTACTAGCAATGCATTAAAATCCTTAGCACAATTAGCAATATTTTCAATAGGGGCAATATCACCATCCATTGAAAATATTAAATCTGTTACAATAATTGGCCTTTTACCCTCAGTTACAACGCGTTCTAACTTTGATTTCAAATCTACTAAGTCACAGTGACGATAAATTACTACTTCAGACTTAGCTAATTTAGCCCCATCAATAATAGAGGCATGGTTTAGTTCGTCAGAAACAATCACGCAATCATTAAAACCAAAAGAACTTAAAACCCCTACATTTGTCTGATAACCTGTTGGAAAAACTAACGCAGCCTCCGTTTTTTTAAAATCAGCAAGTGCTTTTTCTAATTTAATATGTAATGATCTAGTCCCAACAATTAATCTGGATGCTTGAGAAGAACTACCGTAGCGCTTTATTGCATTTGTGGCTTCTTTGATAACAGTTTCGTTTTTAGAAAGCCCTAAGTAATCATTTGAAGCAAAGCTTATAATTTCTTTCGCTTTTCCTATCGTCTTAATGCCAAAAAAATCAAAAACACGGTTTGTTCTATAGAGGTTATTGCTTTTAATATTTTGTAATTCTTTTAATACAAGATTTTCCCAGGAGTAAGTCACTTTTGCCAAAGCTCTTTAGTTAACAAAGTTTCTTTTAAAATCTCAATTAAATAATCAATTTCACTTTCACTGATAGTAATAGGAGGCATTAGCACGATCGTATTGCCTAAAGGACGTAAAAACAAACCTTTTTTAACCGCTAGATTACAAAATCGTCTTCCTGCTAACTTGTCACTAGAGTTTAGATCAATTCCAACCATTAAACCCGTCTGCCTAATCTCTTTAACCTCATCAATACCCGCAAGATCTTTTAATCGCCTTGCCAAATAATTAGATCTTTTTTGAGCAGTGGCAATTATCCTGTCTCGCTTTAAGATTTCTAAATGCTTTTTTGCAACTGCAGCACATAATGCATTCCCACTATAAGTATGGCCATGGTAAAAAGTTTGGCTTCCTAAATCCTGCCCTAAAAAACCATTATAGATTTCTTCAGTAACTACAGTTGCGCTCATAGGTAGATAGCCCCCTGTTAAACCTTTTCCAATAGTAATTATTTCAGGAAAAATCTTTGCATGATTAGATGCAAACATTTTTCCCGTTCTTCCAAAACCAGTTGCAATCTCATCAGCAATTACAATTACTTTTTTGCTTTGACATAACTGTATAAAAGCTCTTAAGTCCTCTGGTGTACTCATAAGCATTCCTGACGCTCCTTGAACTAAGGGTTCAATAATTACAGCAACTAACTGATGGGCATATTTCTTAACTTTTTTAATTGCTTTTTCCACCCAAAATTTATCCCTGTAACCAGGTGTTTTTAAAGTTTTAAAGCATAGCGGATTAAATATATCTGTGCCAAAGCCTTTGTCCCCCACCGACAATGCTCCTATAGTATCGCCATGATAAGCATCACCTAGAGATAAAAAATAACGTTTAGGATTTCCTTTATTTATCCAATACTGGTAAGCAATTTTTATTGCTTGCTCCACAGCAGAGGCCCCGTCAGATGCAAACAAGAAATGTGGCTTTTTAACAGGAACTAATTTTTTTAGCTCCTTGGCTAACTCTAAAACAGCAATATTTGAATTTCCTAAAAGAGTTGAGTGACTTACTTTTTTTAACTGCTTAATAATTGCTTGATTTAGCTCCGGATGATTATGCCCTAGTGTAATTGCCCATAATGAAGACACTGCATCAAAGTATTTTTTATTATCAACATCAATTAAATAATGACCTTGCGCACTTTTAACCATTATAGGATTATTAAATTCAAAGGTCGCCATTTGGGTAAACCCATGCCAAATTAACTCTTTATCTTGCTTAATATAAGAACTAGCTTTAGCTGGCATGTGACACCGCTTAGGAGGTTGAAATGTAAATATTTTTTAGTTCCGAGTAGTAATTCATAGCTTCTAAACCTAGCTCTTTACCATAACCGGATTGTTTAAATCCTCCAAAAGGCGTATTGGTTCTTACAGAAGTGTTTGAATTAACTGACAATGTCCCGCTTTTAACACCACTTGCTACTCTTAAGGCTTTACCAATATCTCTTGTCCAAATAGAGCCTGAAAGACCATAAATTGTATCATTGGCCATTTTTATAGCTTCCTCCTCATCCTTAAACTTTATAAACACACTCACTGGACCAAAAATCTCTTGTGTTGCAACCCTTGGATTTAAATCTGAGCTTTCTAATATAACAGGACCAAAGAAATAACCCTTACTGGAGTCATGACGACGTTTATATATAAGGCTTACTCTTTCATCACCATCTTCTAAAAAGCCCCTAACTTTTTCTAAATGCTCTCTTGAAATTAACGGGCCCATCTCACAATCAGATTGCAAAGGATCACCCACTTTTAATGCTTTAGTTTTTTGCAAAAACAAATCCAAGAAATTATCAAAAATACTTTCTTGAACCAATACTCGACTACGAGCACAACAATCTTGTCCAGCGTTTTGATAAATTGCATAAGGACCTAAATCAGCTGCCTTTTGAATGTCAGCATCTTGAAATATAATCATTGCCGACTTACCACCTAGCTCAAGTGTCACTCTTTTTAAATTGTGAGAGGATCGAACTAGTATTTCTTTACCAACTTCAGTTGAACCAGTAAAGGAAATTTTTGCAACTTTTGGATTTTCCACTAAGGCTACCCCTGTAATATGACCATAACCTGGAGCAATTAAAATTAAATCTTGCGGTAAATCAACCTCTTTAAGCAACTCTTTAAATTTAAGGGCACTTAAGGGAGTTAACTCTGCTGGTTTTAAAATAACAGAATTACCACACGCAATTGCTGGAGCAATCTTCCAGCTACTTATTAAAAACGGAAAGTTCCATGGAACAATACCAGCAACAACTCCTAAAGGCTCTGGAATTGTTAAGTCAATGCCACCTTCTACAGGTATAGTTGAACCTCTATGATTTTCTATTATTCCAGCAAAGTAATGAAACACATATGCCGCTTCTGCAATTTCCCACCTTGCATCCCCTATTGGTTTGCCCGTATTAGAGGACTCAATCCTAGCAAGCACTTCAAGATTCCTATCTATTAAATCAGCAATTTCATGTAACTTTTTAACCTTCGTTCGTGGAGAAAAGCTGCTCCAGGAGAGAAAGGCTTTTTCAGATTTTAATACCGTTTCATTTACTTGCTCCGGATCAAAACAATCAACAGTAGCTAGAACCTCTTCATTAGCCGGATTTATGACATTTATAGTACTATTGCTCACTTTTTCAAAAGCTTATATGGACAAAACCTCATAATAAAAATTATTTCGCACTATTAACTAAAGCGCTAAATAGCCTTAAATCAGCGTCTTGCTCTGGGTGCCACTGCACACCTATAAAAAAGTTCCTGTCAGGCGCCTCAACTGCTTCAATAATTTTACCTGAAGCTGAGAACCCAACGGCATTTAAAGCACTAGAGAGTTCAGAAATAGCTTGGTGATGCCTACAGCTTCCAGAAACTTTCTCACCTATTAAAGATCGCAAAATGCCATCATTTATTATTTGGATCTCATTTTTTATAAAGTCACCATCGTCATTTGAATGAAGATAAGGATGATCAATATCTTTAATATCTTGAAAAAGGGAGCCACCTAATGCAACATTTATCACTTGATTACCTCTGCAAATTGCCAGTGTTGGCATATTCATTAAATAAGCTGCCTTAGCAAGCTCTATTTCATAAAGGTCTCTTTCTGGATAACTTTTTTCAGTTTTAGGATTTCTTTCTTGATTATAAAAAACAGGATCAATATCTGAACCGCCTGACAATACCAATGCGTCAATTAAGGACAAATCATGACATATTGTCTCTTTTAAGCTCTTTTGATTAGTTGGTGGGCCAAGCAGTATTGCTCTAGCACCAGCTTTCTCAATAACTTCTTGATAGCTACGGTGAATCACGCAAGCCTCTACTGATTGCCATGAGCCAAAACTTGCTTCTTGACAATACGTAGTAAGTCCAACTGTTATTTTGCGCACCATGAATTAATTTAGTCTAAAGCTTAATTTAACAGCTAAAAATCCCTGCTTGAAATTGCAACCACTATAAATAAGTGCAACTTGAACACCTGTTAGCTAACGTTAACAATAGTTATGTGGAAGATAAAGCACATAAGCCACATCTTAAAGAGCCCACGCTATCAAAAATTCCTATTTGGCCTATGTGGCTTTTTGGCTTAGTCACCTTTATTGATTCAGCAGACGGATCAATAATTAGAGGAATAACCACAAGCGTTGAAAAAGCCTTTCATGTATCTGATTTATTTATCAGCTTTTTAGTTTCAGCCCCTATTGCGATAAATGCATTAGTTACCATGCCAGCAGGGTATTTAGCAGATAGGTGGAATCGCATGAAAGCCATTGGTCACACTTTGGTTGCTTGGTCAGTCGTATGTGCAGCTGGGGCATTTTCTGTATCTTATCTTTTTTTACTGGCATCTCGAACGCTTACAGGCTTCGGTCAGGGCATTAATGAACCGTCAGCTAATTCAGTCATTGCTGATTTCTACCCTTTAGAAGGGCGTGGCAGGGCATTTTCTATCCAACAATGCCTTAACTACACAGGAGTTGGTGTAGGTGCCGCAATGGCTGGCTACATTGCCCAGCTCTTTGGCTGGCGTGCTTCTTTTTTAGTTGTAACGACTCCTGGGTTTTTCATAGCTTACCTTGCATATAAATTAAAAGAACCAAAACGAGGAGCCTCTGATTTAGCTCATGTTGGAATAAACAGTGAGGACAATTTAAATGAAAGATCAAAACTTTTTGAAAGTGGATTTTTAAATTTTCAAAAAGATATGATTTCTGGTCTTTATCAAGACATAAAAGTCATTTTAAAGATTCCAACATTGCGCTTAACGCTAGTTGGAGTAGCCTTTATCCTCTTTACGGTAAACGCAGTCGGCTTTTGGTTAGCCACCTTTTATCAAAGATCTTTTCATGTTAGTGAAGCAGCAGCAGCTTTGTACTTTGCCTTACTTTTAATTATTGGTGGCATCCCAGGCACCATCATAGGAGGTAGATTAGCTGATTATTATGTTGCAAAATATCCCAATGCAAGAGTAGTACTTCCCTCTTTAGGGGCAGCACTTGCTACAACTTTATTTATAGTGTCATTTCTTGATCTGCCAATATTACTAACAATAATTTTGCAACTTGTTGGCTTCTTTACAGCCACGGCAGCCGTACCAGCATTAAGAGCAGGACTTTCTGACGTAACTCCAGGAACCTTAAGGGGAACTGGTTTTGGAGCTTTTAATCTTACATCAGTTTTGTTTGGCTCAGCTGCTGCACCTATTGTAGTTGGGGCTATATCTACAGCGCTTCATAATAATTTACGCCTTGCTTTAATCATTGTATTGCCACCTGTTTATATAGGGGCCTGGATGTTATTTAGGGCTAGGAAACACATAGTAAAAGATACTGAGAAAATCTTCATGGCAATAATTGAGGCTTATCAAAAGCAGTCACAACCAAATCCAGAAAACAATTAAAACACAACACTAACCTGTGAAGCTTTCTAGCAAAGATATAAAATATGCTTCTTGATCTATAGGGAAGAAATAACCCGAACCCGGTTTTATTACTTTTGTGGTGTATGTAAGAGCTGCAGCTAAATAATCTGAATTTTGGACTGGAAACAGCTGATCTTGGGCACCATCAACAATTAAAACAGGAATAGATATCTTACTGATATTATTTACTACAAAATTATCTGAAGTAAACAAGTTTTGAGCTTCAGCTTGTTCACTCATTACATTATTGGTTAAGGCAAGATCACCAATTGACTCAATATCGGCTAGATAAGAATTAATAGCCGTTTCATTACTGTCTGGATAAAACATCAATGAAACGCGTTGTTTTAATGTTGACAAAGTAGATGCAATTATTTCATTTACCCCGGCTTCAGGTTGAGTTAAATCTTGCCCGCCAGCACTTGACCCAATAACAACTAACCGCTGAACAAGTTGCGGAAAATCAATTGAGAGACCTAACGCAATTTCTCCACCCATACCCCAACCCATTACAATTGCTGAATTAATTCCAATTGAAGTTAAAAAATCACCAGTTATTTTAGCCAAAGTCTCAATGGTCATTGGAGTTGAACCATTATAAGTTGAATATCCTGCACCAGGATTATCAAAAGCAACTACATGATAATGCTTAGAAAGATCACTTAATAATGTAGTGCCCCAGAAACTCATTGTTTGATCTTGACCTGCTATTAAAACAAGATTCTGGCCAGAGCCAAACATTCGATAACCAATAAAACAGTTATCAACCAATACCCGCATAACACTTCCTAAAAATACAGCATTTCCTCGAGGAGTGCTACTAGCCAATACCACAGATGGTAACGTAGTTGTCACTTGAGGCTTGTTTGCTGATAGTTTTATCTTTGGTTGAAATTTAGATCCATCTACGACAAAAACTGCTACAGCTACCACTAGTAGCGCACTTAAAATAAAAAATTTTTTTTGCCAACTGGACACCTAACCAACTATAATACAACTGTGGAATTTAAATAAAGCACGTAACTACAACGGTCACGCAAATGATTACAAGTTTGCATTTTAAAAATATGGGTAAAAACTCCTTAAAGTATTTAGCGTTAAGTAGTCTAATAGCACTATTGATAAGTGCTTGTTCTTCTTCTAGCCCTAGTAGTACTACAGTCTCACTGGCAAAGTCACAACTAGAAATTCGCAAAGATTTTGCCACACTCTTTGATCTTTCTAACCCATCGATAACACCAAAAGTTAACGTTGTACAAGATGGAGAAAAATTACGTAGCGCAATGAACTATGGGTTTCACTCAAGTTTAGCAAAGCTTGCTTCAGGAGCTAGAGTTAGCTCAATCGCCTTTTTAAACGGCTCTGAGTGTACATCAGAAGCACTAACAAGTCCGTGTGCAAAGGTAACTTATTACATACTTGGCCAAAATGGATCTCCAGTTTTGGGACAGGCCTCTACAGGATATGCTGTTGAACTCAACGGTAAATGGTATGTTGCCAAAAGCGTTGTTTGCTCTCTACTTGGATTTATTTATACTAATTCAACTCCGCCCGGTTGTTAACTTACCATAAGAGCTTTTAAAGCCGCAGGAGCTTTATCAACTGGTACTTTGTTAAAGATTGTTCCTTTGTTGACTAGAATCACTTCATCTGCAATGTTTAGCACCCTGTCGAGCTTTTGTTCCACAATTAAAAGCGCAGATTCCTTTTGCTTTAAATTACAAAGAGCCTTATAAAGTGAATCTAATGCAACAGGAGCAAGTCCTAATGATATCTCATCAGCAACAAAAAGCTTTGGCTCTATCACTAAAGCTGAAACTAAAGCAAGCATTTTTTGCTCCCCGCCTGATAAGCTCCCAGCAATTTGATCTTTCCTAGATGCTAAAGATGGAAAAAAGTCATAGGCTTTTTCAAGAAATTGTTGTGCTTTTTTCTTTTCATGAATATTAGAAAGTATCTCAAGCTTTAAATTTTCTTCTACTGTCAAGGTAGAAAAAATAGATCTACCTTCTGGAGATATCATTATGCCTTCTTTAACACGTCTCCAAGCTGGCATGTCAGTTATATCCTTGCCTTCAAAATAAATTTTTCCTGAACTAGGCTTAACCAATCCTGCAATAGCGCGCACAATTGAGGATTTACCGGCACCATTTGGTCCCACTAAAGCAGTTGCACCTTTATAACCTACAGAAAAGCTCACGCCAAAAAGCGCCTTGTAAGGTCCATAAGATAGCTCAAGATCCTCTACTTTGAGTAACTCAGACACCGCTTAACTCTCCCATATAAGCTTTGCGCACCAAAGGATCAGAAAATACCTCATCGGGTGCGCCAACTGCTATCACCTTGCCAGCATCTAATACGTAGATCCTCTGAGAAACCCTTTTAATAAGCCCTAGATCGTGTTCAACTAAAATAGTAGAAATTCCTTGTTCTTTTTGAATTTTGAAAAGAACTTCTACAATTTTTTCAGTTTCATTTTGGTCTAAGCCAGATGATGGTTCATCAAGTAAAAGCACCTTAGGTTCACCTGCTAGGGCTCTAGCAAGCTCAACTAACCTCGCATGACCTAATGATAAAGAACCTACCGCAGAATAAAGCTCCTTTTTGCCTAAACCTACAAGCTCTGCAATTTCTATAGCTCTTGCAATTTCAAATGGCTTAATTTTAGTTAGTCCTAATAAGTCTGAAATTAAAGGTGGCTTAGGTTTGTTTGCCCTGCTGGCAATTAAAAGATGCTCCATAACATTTAATCCCTGAAAAAGCTCGAGCTTTTGAAAAGTCCTTTTAATACCAAGCCGAGATCTTTTAAAAGGACTTAGTCTGGTAATATCTTTTGACTGAAAATAAATAGCGCCACTATCTAACTTTAAAGAACCACAAATAATTTCAAATAAAGTAGATTTTCCTGCTCCATTTGGTCCTATTAATCCTAAAAGCTCACCTTTTTGAAGTTCAACGCTAACATTGTCTAAAGCCTTAATTCCACCAAAGGACTTACTTACCTGCGAAGCTAAAAGAATTGCACTCATCAGTTTGGTAAGACCTTTGGGCTTACTGGTTCTTCTTGAGAAGCAATTTGTGGTGGAGGCATAAAAAAGCGATCTTTAAAGTTATTAAAGCGCTTTGCCCAAAGCCTCTTTTGGCGCTCTACTAACCCTTCTGGATAAATTGCAAAATAAACGGCTAACAAACCAAAGATTATATATTCAAGGGCTCCTAAAGCCTCACCATGAGCACTTGGGGCAGCTTGCGCTAGAATTACAAAGGCAAGGGCACCAATTATTGCACCTTCAACAGTGTAAACACCTAAAGCTAAAACAATTACAACGTAAACAAGAGAAACTTGGAACACAAAATCGCTAGACGAGACATATTGTTCAACTATTGCATAAATTCCACCACCTAAGCCTGCAAGAAATGCTGCAAATGCAAACAAAACAAGTCTGCTGCTTAAGGGATTAATCCCAATAGCTTCAGCTGCCCTTTGAGACGCCCCAAGGGCTCGTAAAAAGCCGCCATTAATGCCTCCTCTAATTCTTACAACTAAAAATATTGATAGCACTAAAAACACTGTGACTAAAACGAACATTGGTCTTTGAGAATTAAAATTAATTGGCCCAAGCTCTGGACGTGCCACGCTTAACCCAGTAGCGCCATTGGCAGCCCAGTTTTGAGGAAAAATTAAATTATCTGCAAGCAATGCAAAACCAAGGGTTAAAATAGCCAGCGAAAGGCCTCCAAGTCTGATTGAAGGAAGGGCAACTAGGATTCCAATAATTCCGGCAAGTAATGCACCTAAAAAGATGCCGAAAATCACTGGCAAATTAAAGTGTAAAGCAAGCTGACCAACGCAAAATGCCCCTATCCCTGCAAAGGTTGCCTGACAAAGAGAAATTTGCCCACCAATTCCATATATGACAGTAATAGATAAAAAAATTATTGCCAGCGACAGAGCCTGAGTCAGGCCAAACACCCAGTTTTGGGGTATCCAGGTTAATTCAGAGATAAAGATAGCTAGAACTAAACAGCTAAGAATTACTTTTGCCTTTAAATTTGTTTCTTTTTTCCTCGATACGTGCTGAGGTGGCTCATTTGGTGGATCCACAGCTGAAAGAGGATCCGAACTCGTTTCAAAATTACTAAATCTAGGGTAAAGCAGTATCACAATTAAAAGAATTAAAAAGGGCAATGAAGGTCTCAATCCGGGGCTAAATGAGTTGTTTTGAGGCAAGTAACCAGCAAGTAATTCTTGAAAGATTCCAATCCCAATTGAAGCTACCACTGCAAAAGTCATACTAGAAAGTCCTGCTATAACTGCTGCCGCAGTTGAACTCATTAAAAGAGCGGTCATTGAAATTGGGTCAATTGAATGCAATATTGGAGCCAACAAAACACCAGCAAGCCCAGCTAGCAATGTTGAAAGCCCCCAAGAAACAGCACTGACCCTATCAGAATCAGACCCGCTAAGTGCAAGTAATCTTGGCGATTCGACTGCAGCCTTAATTTTAAGACCTAAAAAGGTCTTATTTATAAAAAAACCAACACCAATTAAGACAATAGCTGTTGCTAAAACAGTGGAAATTAGCCCGCCATTTACTGGATAGCTACCAATCCGAAAATAAACAATATTTGGACTAAAAACAACAGGATAAGCCGAGGGGTTTTGTGAACCTGCAAGCAAATAAGCTGCAATAGGTGGTACAGCGATAAAGATACCTAAGACAGAAATTAATCTAGCGGCAAAAGACCTTGCTCTTACAAACCTAAATAAAACTAAATCCAAAAAAACACCCATAGCAGGTGCAAATATTAAAACCCAAGTAATTAGCGCTAACCATTCAGGCCAACCTGAAGATCTAGCAGCTGAATACAAAAGTGCAACCACATAAGCAATTGCACCAAAAGACAGATTAAAAACCCCGGAAGTCCTATAAGCTAAAACTAACCCAAGGGCAAGCAAAGCATATACACACCCATAAGAAACACCGCTTCCTATATATGTTGTAAACTCAATCATTTAACCAGTTGCAGATCTTAATCCGGGTAACCCCGGTTCACCTATAGGTATAATAGGACTGTTGGGTTTTTGTGCTGGAGAAAAACAAGTAAAAACAGACCCATCAAAACCAAATCGAGGCACAAACTGTTGATTTTGAACTTGAACATAAGCAACACAGGTCATTCCTGATGAGCTGTGAGCTTGAGTCCAGTTTGTGGGAGGTAATATTCCTCCAGCAGTGTAACTTGTAATTGAATTAATTGCTTTTATCAACTTTTCTCTAGTTGGATTTGGACCTGCTAGCTTCAAGCCCTTTACAAACAAGTCAGCATTAAGCCATCCATCTAATGATGCCTCAGAAGGAAGTGCTCCGGGATAATATTTTGCAAGCTCTTTGAGATAAAGCGCCATACCAGGATAATGAGCGGGATCAGTCTGACCTACTGAAAATGGTGCATGTTGCAACATAAAATAAACCCCCTGCATCAGTGGCACATCAGAAGGATTATTTAAATATGATTGATCATATCCATCAAGCCAATACTGTGTAACAGATCCTAGACCAATTTGATGGAGAGCTTGAGATAGTACCAAATTGCCTGAAGCATCTAAACAACTAACAATAAGCTGAGCTCCGTTAGCTTTGGCTCTTTCCGCATCAGCTGTCAAATCTACTGCTGGGGGCGGAATGTTAATATCTTGTTCAACAATTTGTACTCCAAATTCCTTTAACCCATTAATTGCACCTTGACAACCTTCTTGAGATTGGGCCACGCTATAGGCAAATACTGCAGCCTTTGTTGCATGAACTTGTTGAGCCAAGTACGCGACCTCGATTTGAGGAGCCGTAAAATTCAAATATGAGCCATTTTCCCCAAATAAATTTTTGGCGTTATTCCACTGAGTATTTATATCCATCCCAAAGGTGGGAACGCCATTTGCAACCACTACTGAGGCTCCCGCAAAGCTTGGTGTAGCAACACCTACGACTGCAAAAACGTGATCTTCTATTAACGCCCTAAATTGATCAATATCCTGAGAAGGGCTTGAAGCATCATCTAGTTTGTAAGCAAGATCTATCTTGCGTCCATAAACTCCGCCCTGGGAATTAACCATGTTAAAATATGCCTGTACTCCTTGAAACACAGGAGCAAAATCAGTTGTAATAACCCCTGAAAGTGATGCCACCCCCCCAACCACTATTTTGTTGGGATAAACTCCATCTGTGTTGCCCGAATTAGTAACGCTAGGAGATGCATTCGAGCAAGCTGTGAAACCAAGGACAACTAGTACTAAGGCAACAAATGCTATTGGTCTCTTTTTTATCGTATCAGCCACTTATCACTCCTCCTTTATTAGTTGTCTTAACTTAAAAAGCGCCCTGTACCTACTCTTTAGAATAATAGCCCCAAAAAGCTTAATTCCTGCCAAGGGTATCCTGCCTTTATTCTTAGTCTCTATTATTTACTTGACAGGCCTTAAAAAATAAATTATAGCTGGCCAAACACGCTTTTAACTAATTAAAAGTTTTCTGGTATTAATTGTTATTTTTAAGATCTTTTAAAGAATAATTAAAACTTCAACTTAGTGTTAGTTATATTACAACTAAAAAACCCTTAAACTAATAATAAATCCTTACAAGATGTTGTTTTTAACAATTAAACTCTTGCTTTAATTTGTTTTTTCTAAAGATCTACTTAATGAAACTAACTGTGTTCATGGCTAATGTTTTTATGGGCAACATTTAAGGCATGATTTTTTAAACTAACATTGCTAATTTCATCTGATTCTAGACGAGCTAGTACTACAACCCCAATAGTGAGCAAAATGAAACCACCTATAATAAAAAATGTTGCTATACCAGAATGGTTAATATGTTCTTTAAAAGACACAATCCCCATAATTAAAGACGCAACTGGATTAGCTACCGTAAGGGTTGGTAATGACCAACTAATTGGTCCGCATTGAAAGGATGATTGAACAAAGATTAAGACAAGTAAATATGATCCAATTAAGGCATATGTTTCCCAAGAGCTAAATATAACTCGAAGTATCTGCATTATACTTTCATGCCTTTGGTAAGCTGTTACTACTTTGCCCATTTGTCCTTTTATAAAAACAGCAGCTAAGGCATTTGACACCCCGGCAGCACCAGCTTGAAGAACTGATTTATAAACTGGGGAAAACAGCATAGAAAGAGCGCCTAAAATTCCAATTGCTAAAAGACAGCAAATAATAGTTAAAAGCCAAACATTTGTAGTGGCATTACTTACTCCACCACTAGGATGAGCAGAAATTAAAAGCACAACTACTCCTAGACAAACAGCCACAGATGAAAGCCATTCCTTTAAATTAAGCATCTTCTTTTTCACAAACCCTGCAGCAATTACAAGAGCAAAGATCAGGCCAGTCACTAAAATAGGCTGAACTAAAATTAAGGATCCTTTGCCTAGTGCTAAAGCTTGAAACAAATAACCAATAAAACTTGTGGCTATTGAAATCAGCCAAATCTTATCCTTAAAAAGATTAATTATTAGCTGTGGTTTTAAATTAAGAGTGGAATCCTGTTTCTCTGCACGCACTTGTTGAATAACAGATGTTAAACCAAAAAAAGCAGCAGCAAGTAGCGCAAAAATTGCAACCAACCAAATCATTATTTAGCGACCTTTAAAATTGGGTTCTCTCTTTTGTATAAAAGCTGCTATTGCTTCTTTGGCGTCCTCAGTTGCAAAAACCCCAGCCTGGGAGCGAGCCTCGTTTTCTACTGCATCTTCAAATGAAACTAAAGAGCTTTCATCTAATAATGCCTTTGTCAAGGATAATGCTACAGTTGGTTTTTTAGCAAGCTCTCTAGCCCAGTTTAAGACAAATTCATCAAGTTGATCTTCTTTTAAAGCTCTGACTGCTAACCCAATCTCACAAGCCTCTAACCCGGAGATAAAATTACCAAAAAAAGCAAGTTCTTTTGCCTTTTGCAATCCTACTAATCTAGGTAAATGCCATGAATTACCCCCATCTAAGGCTAAACCTCTTAAAGCAAAGATCTCAGAAAATCTAGCTGTTTCACTACAAACTACCAAATCACAAGCCAGGGCAAGGCCTAATCCTGCACCAACACAAACTCCTTTAACTTTGGCAATAGTTGGTTTTGGAAGCCTTTTTAATTTAATTAAATTTCTACCTAGATGTCTCATGCGATATAGGCCGTTCATGCCAACAATTGAAGGGTCTGAAAGGTCTGCACCTGAGGAAAAATCAGAACCTTTACCAGATACAATTACAACTCTTATGTCTTGATTTTTTTCAAGTTCATTGCAAATGTCACCAAGACGAGTCCACATTTGTTCATTGATTGCATTTTTTTTAGCCGGATTATCAATAATAATTTCTGCAATTGACTCTTCCGGATTTTCTAAATAGATCATAATTAAAAAGTAGAATAAAAATGGCACGAAAGCACATTAACGCCCGCCAAAGACCAAAAATAGCAACTTCGCCTAAGGCTTCTCAGCTTCTAGTTGGCTTTGACCCAATCACTAAATTGCCAGCAAAAATTATCTTTATAAAAAAAGGAACCTCAGCTAAAAGCTATTTATGCCCTTATTGCAATCAAACAATTTCACCAGGTGAGTTTCACTTAGTTGTTGTCCCGAAGGGCCAAAAAGACCTGCGCAGGCACTGGCATATTCCCTGTTATAAGAGAATATCTTAAATTAACTCAGCCTGTAATCTCTCTCAGGAAGAGTTTCAATATTAACATCTTTATGAGTTACAACCTTAACTGATTGGACAAACCTGTCTACTCTGTACATATCCCAGACCCAGGCATCTTTCAGATTAAGCTCAAACCAAATAGGCCCATCACCATCCTGGTGGGTTGTAAGTTGAACTTCATTAGCTAAATAAAAGCGCCTGTCAGTCTCTACAACGTATTTAAATGTGGGCAAAACTGCCCTATACTCCTCATAAAGAGCTAACTCAGCCTCTGCTTCGAATCTATCTAGGTCTTCTTCCGCACTCATTGCCCTGAGGGCTTAGGGCCCCGTAATTCCTTAATTTTAGCGGCCTTACCAATCTTGCTGCGTAAATAATACAGTTTGGCGCGCCGCACACGCCCCCTGCTGATTAACTCGATTTTAGCAATCGTAGGGCTATGTAATGGAAAAATTCTCTCGATTCCTACTCCAAATGAGATCTTCCTAACTGTAAAAGTAGCCCTTGGCCCCCCTCCTCTTTTGGCAATAACAACTCCTTGAAATACCTGGATACGCTCGCGATTTCCTTCAACAACCCGTACATGAACCTTTACAGTATCACCAGCTTTAAACTCTGGGTGTTCCTTTATTACTTCAATATCAACAGGATCTGTTTTATTCACCTTGCTTTCCTTTTTCCTTTAGCATCTGATCAATATCATAACCCTGAGTTGCTAGAAATTGCATATCAGAATCAGTTAAATTTGCTGCTTTTAGTAAATCTGGTCGATAGCGAGCTGTTTTTAATAGGGCTTGTTCACGCCTCCAAGTTGCAATTGCTTTATGATTACCAGAAAGTAGCACTTCAGGCACTTTATACCCCTCAAATTCCTGCGGTTTGGTAAAATGCGGATGTTCTAATAAAAACTCCTCAAAGCTCTCCTGAGAAACAGATTCATAATTGCCTAAAACTCCTGGAACTAAACGAAGAACAGATTCTATAATAACTAAAGCAGCTAACTCGCCCCCTGCTAGTACAAAATCTCCTATTGAAAGCTCTTGGGCATTAAGAATTTCACCTACTCTTGCATCAATGCCCTCGTAGCGTCCACAAATTAAAGAAAAGCCCTCTCTTTGACTTAATTGCCGGGCAGTATTTTGGGTAAATAAATTTCCGGATGCTGAGGTTATCATTAAAGGGCGTTTCATTCCTGTTTTCTCGGCTTGTCTAACTGCCAAAACCACTGGCTCACACTTAATAACCATGCCTGGGCCGCCTCCATAGGGTGTATCATCAACGCTTTTTCTGGGGTCATCTGCAAAAATACGCAAGTCATGAACTTTTAAATCGACAATACCTTCATTTATTGCACGCCTTAATATACCTACTTCTAAGTAGCTATAAATAGCAGATGGGAATATGGTAAAAACGTCAATCCTCATCAACAACTGAGTCTAAAGCTCAAGTAATCCCTCAGGAATATCAACTAAGACATAACACTCGTGAGGATTTTCCACTACCTCTTTAACAAAAACCATCGGTATTAACTTTTCGTCCTCTAAAACCAATAAATCACTAGCTGGATTTTCTTGTAATAACTTGATCCTCCCGATTTCAGCACCGCTTTGATCTACAACTTTAAGACCAATTAGTTCATGGGCAAAATAAGCACCTTCTTGCTTTATTGCAGGCCCATATAGAGTAGCTCCAATTAATGGCTCCAAATCGTTAATACTGTTAAAGCCATCGAATTTAACTAAAAATCCTTTTTTAAATACTTGGCAATGTGTAATAGTTAATTTTAAACCATTAGAAAGATAAAGCTCGCTACCAACCTTAAAACGATCCAATCTGTTTGTTATTGGTTTTATTACAACATCTCCTTTTAGCCCGTGTGGCCTGGTTACCAAGGCCACCTCTAGACGATGCCCCATAGCTCACAGTTTATTCGTTAATGATTTCAAGTGATGCCTCAACGCCGTCTTTGCTCGAGGCAGCCTTAAGCAACGTTCGAATTGCCTTTGCAGTGCGTCCCTCTCTACCAATTACCCTTCCTCGGTCATCTGGAGCTACATGTAAAAGCAGCTTAATTTTAGATTTTTCTTCTTTAACATCAATAACAACAGCTTCTGGATCCTTAACCAATGATTTAACAACGTGATCAAGTACCCGCCTTGCAGTTGCTCCGCTGATTTTATTGCCATCTAATTGTTGTTCATCAGCGGAATCAAGGACTGAATTTTGCTCACTCAAGATTTGCTTTCCTCTTTCTGTGTCTTAAAAGAACCCGAAATACCCTCAATTGCAAGCAACTTAGCAACTCTTTCAGAGGGTTGTGCCCCATTTGAAAGCCACCACTGAACCCGCTCTTTTTTCAAAACTATTTTTGAGGGCTCTAATCTAGGGTCATAACTACCTAATATCTCTAAAAACTTGCCGTCCCTGGGAGAAGTTGACTCAGCAGCTACAATTCTGTAGCTTGGCTGCTTCTTCTTACCAGTTCTAAGCAATCGTAGCCTAATAGCCAAAATATTCCTCCGTACTCTTAATACTAAACATTTAAAAGTGTAAGCCAAGAAAATATCAGCATGCAAAAACTATCTTGGTTTGTTTTTAGGAGTCACCCTTCCGCCTGATTTTTTCTTAGATTTTTTCTTTGCTCTTTTAATGCTGCTTTTTACAACTTTTCCTAAGATACCCATCTGCTCTAGTGTCTTTTGAGCTTGCGAAAATTGGCTAATGAACTGTGTAACCTCTGCAGGTGTAACACCTGCTCCTCTTGCTATCCTCTTTTTCCTAGAGGCATCGATAATTTTAGGGTTTAATCGCTCCTGAGGAGTCATTGAACTTATTATTGCTTCTAACCGCGAAACTGCTTTATCGTCAATCATTTCTGCTGCTTCGGGCGGTACTAGTCCTGAAGGCATCATAGAGAGCAAATTGCTAAAAGGACCCAGCTTTTTTACCTCTCTCATTTGAATCAAAAAATCTTCTAATGTCAGCTGACCTTCAGCTAATTTTTGAGCTGTTTTTTCAGCTAACTCTTTGTCATAAGTGCGTTGAGCTTTTTCAATAAGTGTTAAGACATCTCCCATACCTAAAATTCGTGAAGCCATCCTATCGGGGTAAAATGGGCCCAAATCATCGATTTTTTCACCTGTTGAGCTAAAAACTATTGGGGCTCCAACAACTTCTACGACAGAAAGTGCAGCTCCACCGCGGGCATCTCCATCTAGCTTGGTTAAGATAATTCCGTTAAGAGGCAATCTTTCTTTAAAAGCGTTAGCCACAGCTAAGGCGTCCTGGCCAATCATTGCATCTACAACAAACCAGGTATAATCTGGCTGGGTCTTGGCATAAATTGAAGAAATTTCTTGCATCATCTCCTCATCAATGCCTAAACGCCCAGCTGTGTCTAAAATCACAACATCTTTACCGAGCCTTTTAGCCTCTTGTATTGACATAGAGGCAACACTTGGTGGATCTGTGTTTTGGGTAAAAACAGGAACATCAATAGAGCTACCTAAAATTTTTAGTTGTTGCACTGCAGCAGGTCTCTTTAGATCTAGCGCTACCAAAAGCGGAGAGTGGCCCTCATGCTTAAAATGATTAGCTAGTTTAGCAGCCGCAGTAGTTTTACCTGATCCCTGTAGGCCTGCAAGCAAAATAACTGTGGGGCCTTTTGATGAATAAGTAAAATGAAAACCCTCCCCTCCTAAAACCTTTATTAATTCTTCATTGACTGATTTAATTACTTCCTGAAAGGGATTTAAACTTTTTGTAATTTCTTTTCCAATTAAATTTTCTTTAAGCCTATTTACAAAATTTCTTGCAACTGCTGCATTGACATCGGCTTCAATTAAAGCCAATCTAATTGATCGCATTGCCGAATCCACGTCGGACTCAGAAAGCTTGCCCTTTGATTTAAGCTTTGTAAATACTGAATTCAGTCTTGTGCTTAAAGTTTCAAACACTTAGCCTCACCTCAAAATCGCCTTTACAAATTCCTTAGCGTCAAACTCAATTAAATCTTCTTGGGTTTCACCTACCCCAATCATCTTAACTGGTAATTTAAGGGTCTTAGCAATTGAAATAATCACTCCTCCTTTTGCCGTGCCGTCAAGCTTAGTAACAATTATCCCTGTTACATTTAAAGCATCCAAAAAGACTTTTGCTTGAGCAAGCCCGTTTTGTCCAGTTGTTCCATCTAAAACCAATAAAACCTCTGATACTGTCTCTTGATCTTTATTTGCTACTCTTTTAACCTTTTTAAGTTCTTCCATTAAATTAACTTTTGTATGAAGCCGCCCAGCAGTGTCAGCAATTACTAAGTCATAACCCTTTGCTCTTGCTTTTGAGATCGCATCATATATAACAGAAGCTGGGTCGGCTCCTTGACTGCCTTTTACAATTTCAACGTTTGCTTTTTGTGCCCAAATTTCAAGCTGATCTAAAGCAGCTGCCCTAAAAGTATCTCCAGCAGCTAATAACACTTTGTATCCGCCTTTAGACATCAAATAAGCTAACTTTCCAATAGTCGTAGTCTTGCCTGAACCATTTACTCCAACTACAAGCCAAGTGTTTGGCTTTAAACTAGGATTAATTTCAAGGTTTTTATTACCAACATTAAGCTCATCAGTTAATAAATCTGCAAGTAAATTTATTAACTCCGAGCTTTTTGTAACCTCAAGCTCTCTTGCTTTTTTACTCAACTTTTGAGTGATCTCTTCAGCTAGTTCTAATCCAACATCTGAAGATATTAAGGCCTCCTCTATCTCATCAAAGGCTTCTTTAGAAAAGGTATCAATCTTTAATATAGGAGCAAGCTTTTGCCTAAAGAAACCTCTTGTTTTTTCAAGCTTTTGCTCTAGAGTTATATCATGCTCTAATGGTTTTACCAGCTCAGCGGCATCTTTTTGGCTTGCTTGAACTTCGAACTGAGCTACTTGACTATCTTTAACATCTAAAGTTTCTATTAGCGTTGAATGTTTTTTACGAACAATAAAAAACGACGTTGCAAAAGCCCCAATAAGAACGACTAGAATAATTACAACAATAATTAACTCAACCATTTGATCACTTAATCAAGATTAGAAGATAAAAGCCTTTTGGTTTAATTTAACTGAATTTTTTATATTTCAATTTTTGAAAGATCTTGACTGATAACCTTAGAGGACTGCCCTTCTTTAAGTGTCACTCCCCAAAGGGCATCAGCAGCTAACATAGTTTTTTTCTGATGCGTTACAATAATGATTTGAGAAGTTTTTTTAAACTCATTTAGCAGATCAATAAATCGGTTTAAATTTATATCATCAAGCGCAGGCTCTACCTCATCTAGGATATAAAACGGCGAGGGTCTGGCCTTAAATACTGCAAACAAAAAAGCAAGTGCAACAAGAGAACGCTCACCTCCTGATAATAATGAAAGCTTCTTTAATTTAGACCCTGTTAAATTAACATCAATTTCAAGCCCTAATTGATCAGATTCTTGAGTATCAACAATTCTTAAAACTCCGCGAGCCTTTGGAAATAAAACACTTATATAATTAGAAAATTCATCATTTATTTCTTTAAAGGCCTTTTCAAATTCAACCTTCATATTTTGTTCAATTACATTTATGAGCTTAAGTAACTCATTTTTTGCCATATTGACATCATTAAGCTGCTCATTTAAAAAGTTAAGCTTTTCCTCAAGTTCAGCAAGGTCACGAGTGGCCAAAGGATTAAACGGACCGAGATTTTCCAAATCAGCATTTAACTGATTAATCTGAGCATCTATTTCATCAGAGGTAATCCCGGCAATATTTTTATCACTTTCAAGATTATTAAAATCCTTGCCTAGCTCTGCTTTTAAGTTCTGTAGCGTTAACTCTTTTTTTGTCAAAATTTCTGCTAGCTTAACCTCAATTAATGATTGATCATTTGTCAGTCCATTTAGCGTATTTTCTAATTCGCTCAGGCTTTCTTGATCTTGATCAATTTGGTTTTTTAAAGACTTGCTTTTAGTGACATTTTCTTGCTGAACAAAGGCTAGGTTATTTAAGATTTTATCTGTTAAGTTAAATACTTGTTGAGCTTGATCTGAAAGCTTAGCCAATATATTTAATTTAAATTCAAATTCAGCTCTTTTTCTAGCTGCCTCTTTGCTTTCAGCTTCGTGGGCACTAAGCCTTTTTGAAAGTAAATCAATTCTCTCTTGAATCATTGTCTTTTGGGCCACCAAACGAGCCAATATTAGGTCTTTTTCTTTAAACAAACGCTCTTGTCGACTTGTTAAATCACCTTGGGCTTTAAACAAATTTTTTTCAACATTTTTAATGCCAAAGGAAATTTGATCATGTTGAGATCTTAAATCTTTAAGTCTTTTCTTTAGGGTTTCGAGTTCTTTTAGTGAGTTATTTAGTGCTATTTGCTTTAACTGAGCATCCTCATAGGCCTGTTGAACTAAGTCTCGACTAATAATTGCTGAGCCTTGCTCTCCCAATACTATTTTGTTAGCACAGTAAAGATCTCCTTGAGTAGTTACAAAAATAATATCTGGATACTGCTTTGTTAACTCGAGCAACTCCTCTGGGCTTTTATCTAAAACCACATAATTGCTTAGCAAGTTTTTAAGCTTTAAGTCAAGCTGCCGGTAATTTGCTTTAGCTGAAATAAATTTCAAAAGTGGCTCAAATGCTGTAGGCAAGTTTTTATTTTGCAGTTCTTTTTCCTCTTTAAAAACTGGCACAAAGGCCATCTTAAATGCCTGTTGTTTCCTAAAATTAATTGCCTTTTTTATGTCAACCTCATTTAAAACAACCATCCTTAGATATTCTGACAATGCTGCATGTACAGCTTTTTCAAACCCTGGGGTGATCTCAACTACATCCCTTAAAGCCAAAAAATTAATATCTAAATCACCAAACGCAGTTATTTCAGAATCAAAAGCATCTAGAGCATGACTTAGCGCTTCAGCTCTTGAAGAAGCTTTGTGATATGCCTCAAAGGATTTGTTATAAGTTTCTTCAGCTTGCAGCAGTAACGCCTCAGTATCTTTAATTTGACTATCAAGCGTTGCTGCTTTTTTAGCTAACTCTGCTTTTTCTTGAGAAAGCTCAAGAATTGTCTGAGATAATGTAGCTAAATCGTCATCTGTTAAGCCGAGATCGTTAACAGCTTGTTCTTCTTTTTCAAGTTCAGATTTCTTTATCTGTAACATTGATAGTTCTGATTCCAGGGCACTAATTAAATCCTTATTTAGGCCTGCCTCAAAACTTGCCTTTAAACCTTGCGTTTTTTCTTCTATAAGACGAGACAGCCCTTGGGCGCGCTCTTTAAGAGTGCCAAATGTAACTGTAGAATCTAAAAGATTATTTGAGCTTAGAACTAAAAATCTTTGGCGCTTTTGCTCTAGTTGTGATTTAATACTTTCTAACTGTTTTACAATTTCTTCTTTTTCATTCTTTATTTTCTGTAGCTGGATTTTTAAACTTGACTCACTGTCATACAAAGCTTTTAAAGTGATTTGATACTTTAAGGTCTTTAACTCTATCAAGTTTTCCTTAATTACTTGGCTTTTTGAAGCAATTTCGGCTTGTTTTTTTAAAGGCACCATAGAATTTTTAATTTCTCGAATTGAGCTTTTTAGTTCTTTAACATTTTCTTCAGCTTCATTAAGGCGCTTTTCAGTAGCTTCTTTTCGTTTTCGATATTTTAAAATTCCAGCTGCTTCCTCAATAATTAATCGCAGCTCAACAGGTTTTAAATTTAACACCTCATCAAGGTTTCCTTGACTTACAATAACATGCTGATTGCGCCCAATTCCGGCATCAGAGAGTATCTCTAAAATATCGCTTAGTTTACAAGGTACTGAGTTTAGGAAGTACTGGCTTTCTCCAGTTCTAAAAAGTGTGCGGGTGATAGTCACCTCACTAAAGGAAACAGGCAGTTTTCCTGATGAGTTATCTATTGTTAAAGAAACTTCTGCACGGCCTAGGGCTGGTCTTCCTGAAGCACCTGCAAATATAACGTCTTCCATCTTAGAAGACCGCACGTTTTTGGGGCCTTGAGTGCCTAAAACCCAAACAACGGCATCAACTATGTTAGATTTTCCGGAACCATTTGGACCCACAATTGCAGTTATACCAGGCTTAAATTCAACAATTGTGGGATCACAAAATGACTTAAATCCCTTTAATGTTAAAGATTTTAAATACATTCACTATAAGAATAGCCTGAGAATTTATTAAATAGGTGAATTTTATAATACAGAAAATCATTGACAGAAAACTTTTAGTACCCTCAAATATTCTAAAAATAAGGCTCCAAAAGCTCAGAATCAATAAATATTAGCCGTTAAAATGTGTTTGTATCACCAGTTGAGTTGTTACATATAAAGGTTGTCATCTTTCAGCTCAAAAAGAGCCTTATTTTAAACACGCTTGAATTAAATTACAATATACAAAATCCTAAGATAATACGCGCTTAAGCATTTTTAATCTTAAAAAAACTTCATTAAAAGTTTTGCAGCTTTAGCGTAAAGTTCTGACTTATAAAAAGTTTGGTTTTTTGCTATTTAACATAGGCATTGTTTTGTAATATTTACTTTTGGTGTTAGAAATTGGGTATAGATGTATTTCTATACCAACAGACATAAGCAGCTTTATTATCAGTAACTTTACTACTAATAAAGTCCCCTAATGCCAAAAAATGCACTGTAAGCAAAAAAGTAATTTTATCTTTTAAGCCAAATTAAAGTTTCTTTGATAACACTAAATCAACAAATTACCGGGGCTTTATTTGTAAAACCTATCTTTAATAAGTGATCACCTAGGCTAGGCAACATGACATTACAATGTCAGCATAATCCGAACTAAAAATTAAAAAAAGAAAATACTAAAACAAAATAAGAACTAGTAAAAGTATTAATTTCTCTTAATTACTGTAGATAGCCAATAGTGCTGTGTAATTTACTGCAGGAATGCAGTCACCTACAGTCATCAAATTCAACATTTAGCAATATGGGGCTATTTTTGTAAGACTGTAATCTAAAAGCTCACGAATCTTAAAAAATCGAGAATCTCAGCTTTTCTTACCGTAAGAGAAAGGCTCTGGCGAGAGACGCATCTTTTAGAAAGAACCTCGCTTTTAGCACGGATCATCTCTTCCCTCGTGAATGCAGCGATGTCCTTTGGCTTGTATCGTCTGAACCTATAGACCCGGTAGGAAAAGCAGTGTATGATATTCAGTAACTCCTTGACCATCTCCATGAGCCGAAGGAAGTTCTTTCACTTGTAGTTAGAGACCACTTCCTACGTCTTTTAGATATTCGGCAACATCCTTGCCTGAGGCAATGCAGAAATGCTCAACAACTGTTCTCTGGTTGACAAGATCTGGCCGTTGTGCTGGCGAGGATACTCGGAGATAGGCATAGATATGACGTTCTCGTGGTTCTCGTCTAAGCACACGCAAATAATCGTTGTAAGTGTAGTAACGCTCGTTGCTCGTGGTGCACTTGGCTGGCAACCTGCTTTTGTGATCCCAAGCGTTAGACGGTGTTCACACTACGTCTAATCATGTAAGTGAACTCCCTCGGTGGATAAACCCTATCCATGACACGATTAGATCAATAGATGTGCATAGTGAAGTGGATATCTAGTCGTACTCTTTAAATCCTTTAGCCCCTTAGGGTCTTTGAAATTAAAAATACATGTATTAAGCAACGTTTCTTGTTTTTAACCTCACTTAGACAAGCTGGCCCTTTATTGCCCTATGCATCTTTATTACTTTCAAGCCAAATTCATCAAAACATACAAAGGGCTTATCTTAGATAATGTCGTAACCGTTGTATCTGAGTGATCAATAATGATCACGACGATACACCCCTTGCGGGGTTCCTCTGCTGACGTACGTCAGCTTTGGTTCTCGCCTCACCAACAGCGGCCAACACGAGGTTGGTCCTACGCCGTC
>Ga0080006_1146895_pt1 | contig 32505 bp, 32 predicted proteins | sample RS3BMetagenome_FD_69209 | JGI IMG/M metagenome (GOLD analysis project Ga0080006, IMG submission 69209) | Ferric oxide microbial mat and aquatic microbial communities from Rainbow Spring, Yellowstone National Park, USA - RS3B (SPADES... ...
GGTACTTGGCGGTTCGCCGCCTGGGAGAGTCGGTCGCCGCCGGAGCATCTTTCGTCCCCTAGCCCCGCCCCATCCCGTCCCCGCCGCCGCAGCCCGCGGCGGCCTTTTTTGTTGGTTGCCCGCCTCCCGCCTTACCCCCTCGCCCCGTGGTCCCCTACGCGTAGCTCGCGGCGCATCACCGGACGATCGGCGCGCACCCGGCGCACGGCGGCGAAGCCCAGCGAGGCAAACATGCCGGCGGTGCCCGTGAACAGGTTGGTACTCGCGCGTTGGGCGTGCGTGTCCACGGGGTAGGCTTCGACCGCCGTCGCACCGGCAAGGCGCGCGTGCTCGACCGCGGCCTCGGCCAGGCGTCGGGCGATGCCGACACGGCGGTTGCGACGCGCCACGTAGAAGCATGAGATCGCCCACACGCCGGGATCCACGGCACCGTTCCCGAAGCGCCGCGCCAGCCAAGCCAGGTCGTCGCGCGCGGTCACCTGGCACCAGCCCACGGCGTGGTCGCCGTCCATCGCGATCAGGCCGGGGGCCGGTCCGGCGGCGACCAGGGCGTTCAGCGACTCCCGGTTGGCGTTGCGCGGACGCCTGGCGTACGCCGGACCGAGGCGCCAGTACATGCACCAGCAGCCGTTGGAGGCGCCGGCACGACCGAACAGCTCCTCCAGCGCCGGCCACCGCTCGGCCGTCAACTCGCAAACCTCCACCATCGCCGCGTCACCCCCCGCGCCTTGGCACGTCGCGCGCTACCGGAAGAGCATCGTGCGCAGATCGGCCGGCCCGGCGGCAAGGTACGTCGCGCCCGACGTGCGCAGCGTCGCTTCGTTGCCGTAGCCGTACAGGACGCCGACGGCGTCGATGCCGACGCGAAGGGCGGCGTCGACGTCACCCGGGTGGTCGCCGACCATCACGGCCGGGCCAGAGCCGTGCCACGGCGACTGGGACAGCGCGTCGGCGAGGATCGCCCCCTTGTCCGCGTCCTCGTCGAACGGGGCGGGGGCGTACACCGTCTCGAGGTACCGGTCGAGGGAGAACTGCGCGAGAATCCGGCGGGCCATCGCCGCGGGCTTGAGCGTCGCCACGGCCATGCGCGCGCCGGCGGCGGCGAGGTCGGCGAGAAGCGGCGCGATGCCCGGGTACGGACGGTTCTCCCGCCAGCCGACGACACTGTAGCGTTCGCGGTACAGGGCAAGAGCGGTCGCCAAGACGTCGCCGTGCAGGCCGTAAAGCTCGCGCAGCGAGCGGGCGAGGGGCGGGCCGATCATCCGACCGAACGCATCGTCGCGCGCGGCGATCCCCAGACGGCCGAGGGCGAAGCGAACCGACCGCTCGATGCCCTCGCGGGGGTCCGTGAGCGTACCGTCCAGGTCCCAGAAGATGGACCGGTACCGCAGCGCCACCAGACCCATCCCTCCCCCCGGCGCGTTCGCCGTCGCATTCGGCCGTCCTGCCTGGCGCGCGCGGGTCGCACCGGCCGGCCGCATGGTACGATCGGCGCAACACGGGACCGCCCGAGGGAGGACCGCAACGCACGACGACGGCTACCGCGAGTGGGCTGCGCCGGCGGCGCTCGCCGATCAGTGGGCGTGCGTGTGGTCGGCGCGCGCGCCGGCCGGCGAGGCGCCCTCCCTCCGGCGCATCCTGCCCGACACGTGCGTCGACATCATCTGTGTGGGCGATGGGGCGCCGACCGTCGCCGGCCCGGCGACGGTCGTCCTCGTCGCCGCCATTCCGGCCGGCTCGACGATCGTCGGCGTGCGTTTGCGACCCGGCGTGGCGGCGTCGTGGCTGGGCGCACCGATGGATGAGGCGCGAAATGCCAGCCTGCCGCTGGCCGCGTTCTGGGGTGCGCGGGCGCGTGGGGTGCACGACGCGGTCGCGTCGGCAGCACCCGGGCGACGGCTTGGCCGCCTGGTCGAGGCGGTCGCCGCGCGGCGCGCGCACCTCGACGCCCCCGACGCGCTTGTCGAACGCGCCGTCGGCCGGATCCTGGGCGCGTCCGTCGACGTCCCGGTCGGTCGACTGGCCCGCGACCTGGAGGTGAGCGAGCGCCACCTCCTGCGCCGGTTTCGCGCCCGGGTCGGGTACGGGCCCAAGACCCTCGAGCGGATCGTGCGCCTGCAGCGTCTCCTGCGACTGAGCCGTACCGGCACCGGGGATCCGGATCTGGCCGCCCTGGCGCTCGACGCCGGCTACGCCGACCAGGCGCACATGTCGCGCGAGGTCCGTGACCTGTCCGGCTTGTCGCCTGCCGCCCTGCTGGGTCGGCGGCGCCCCCGCACCGTGTCCGAATCGTTCAAGCCGGACGGGTCGCCGTCGCGTTAGCCTGGGTCGTGCGAACGCGACATTGAAGGGCAGGAGGGTGACCGGTGCTAATGCTCGACCGTGCGGGGCTGGCTCGCGCCCGCAGTTTCGTGAGAACCCACGGCAGGCCGCTTGACGGGGCGCTTTGCGCCTGGGTGTTCGGCGATGGGTCGGCGGACGCGGTGGCGCAAGGGCTATCGGCCTACCAGACTGGGGACGGCGGCTTCGGCCGTGCGCTCGAGCCCGACTTTCGCTTTGCGGGCTCGTCGGTTCTCGCCACCACGGTCGGCCTGCAGTACGCGGCGGCCGTTGGACTGGCCGCCCAGGCGCCGGTCGTCGCGGGGGCGGTCGGCTACCTGGTCGGCGCCTACGACCAGGCCGAGGGGCGCTGGCACGCGGTGCCACGGGCGGTGAACGACGCGCCGCACGCCCCCTGGTGGAGCGTCGACCCGGCCACAGGCACCTGCAGCGTCGAGGGGACCTGGGCCAACCCGAGCGCCGAGGCGACCGCGTGGCTGTGGCGCTGGCGCAGCCTCGTCCCGCCCAGCCTGCTCGAGGAGGCGACGCGGCGCGCCCTGGCCGAGCTCGCGGCGATGCCCGAGCGTCTCGACATGCACGACTTCCTCTGTTACGCGCGTCTGGCCGAGGCGCTGCCGGCGGGCGAGCGCGATGCCATGCGCGCTCGCCTGTCGCGGTCGGTGCCGCGAATGGTCGCCGCCGATCCGGCCGCCTGGGCGACATACGGGGCAACGCCGCTGATGCTCGCGCCGACGCCCGCGTCGCCGTTTGCGGCCGTGCTGGGCGAACTCGTCGACGTGAACCTCGACCATGTGATCGCTTCGGTCGGCGCCGACGGCGGCTGGTGGCCGACCTGGACCTGGGGCGACGCACACCCCGACGTCTGGCCCACCGCCCGGCGGGAGTGGGCGGGCCAGATCACCGCCCAGACGCTGCGCACCCTGGCCGCGTACGGCCGGATCGCCGCCTAGTCGAGACCGGTCGGCGACCCCGCGAAGGGTTCGACCACCGCCAGGTGCACACGAGAACCGTCGTCCCGTACGTGACGGGCGCCCGGATCCAGGCGCCGGCGGGCATGGCTCGCAGCCAGTGACGGGCGTCGACCACGTGGCGGAAAGGGAAGGGAGTCGACAGGGTACCAGCGCGGGGCGACCCCGTCGAACTCGACGGGGTCGCCCCGCTACGTCGTGGCCACATCGCCCCACACGTCCATGTCCCACGCCGGCTGGGCCGCACAACGAAACGCCAGCATCGCCGCCGGCCAGAGCGGAGCCGGGTCGATGGCCACTTCCTCCTCCTCGAGGGCTTCGCGCACGGCGGCCTGCGTCGGGGCCGCCCGGGTCCTCGCGCACGAGCAGGCACAGACACGTCTGCGCCGCCATGCAGACGCGCTTTGCCGCGCGGCCCACCCGGGCCTGCGCGGTTTGGGACGTGACGTATACGCAAGCGCGGTTTGGGGAAATCTGGTCCGCGTGGGAGGAGGTGGTCGGCCTGCGGCACGCGACTGCGCGCGCCATCGGTGTCGCGATCGGGCTCGTGGCGACCGCCGGCGTCGTGGCCTGGTCCCCCGCGGGCGCGGCCGGCTCGACTCCCACCGCCGCCCTGGCCCGGCTTGCCCGAGGGCTTCCCGGGTTTGTGCCGGGCGACGTCATGATCACCGCCTGGACCGTGTTCCCGGTGCGACACGGGTCGCCGTCCCCCCAGACGGCGGCCCGGCTCGCCCTCGCGCGCGCGGCCGGACCGACCCGCGCGGACCGAGGGAGTCCCGTGGCCGTGAGGGGGATCGGTCCGGTAGCGGCCTGGACCATGGCGGGCGTCTCCGCCGCGGTGCAGGAGCGCCCGGCGTCGGCGGCGCTCGGCCTGCCCGCGGCCATCGAGCTCGAGCTGTCGACCCACGCCTCGACGTGGCCGGCCGCGTCCGCGCTCACCCAGCGGCTGTCGAGCGCGCTTGCGCCGCTGGGAAGCACGCGGGTGGCGATCCGCGTGGCCGGCGCGGTGCCGGCCGGCCGCGTGCCGCTGGTCTGGGCGGACCGGGTGGTTGCGACGCTCGGCGCCGCTCGGGTCGAGGCCGTGGGCGGGCCGAGGGCCGCGCTTGTGCTCGCACGGGTGGCGGGCGTGCCGTCGGTCGAGGTGGCGGGACGCTGGGTGAACGTCGAGGTGGCGGTGGGCCGCACCTCTCGTGGACTTTTGGTGGATGTCGCGAGCCCCGTGCTGGCACCGGGCGAAGACCCGGCCGCTGCCGGGGCGTGACCGCAACGCGGTCGAGGAGGAGGGACACACATGTCGGATGACGGACAGCGCACGCCCGTGCGCGAGGATCGCAAGAAGGATGACGGTGCCGGCCGCAGCGCGCGGCGCCACGGCGTGGACCTGGTCTCGTGGATGGTGGTAGCGGCGATGGTCGTCGTGGCCGGTGGCGCCGGCGGGTACCTGTACCTGCACGGTCACGCCGCCACGCCGACCATCGCCCACGCGCCGACGACGACCAAGGAGCACACGGGCAAGAAGAGCCCGGCGAAGACGGCCGCGACCGCGTACTATCCGCCGCTCGGCACGCCGACCCGTCCCGTGACGGGTGACGTCGTCGAGCCGTTCGGCTGGCAGTACGAGAAGACCATCGGCCTGTACCGTGACGTGCCCGGCTGGGCCCTGGCGGCGACCAAGGGCGAGGACGTACGGGCCGTGGTCGGTGGCCGCGTGGTCGCCAACTTCGTCGACCCGACCGAGGGCCGCGAGATCGTCGTCAACAGCAAGAACGGCGACTCGGTGATCTACGGTGACGTCTCGGCGCCCGGGCCGGCCATCGGCGCCGAGGTCCGCGCCGGGCAGACATTTGCCCAGGTGGGCGACCCCGGACGCCTGTCCGGCGTGAGCGCGCCCCATCTGTTCCTCGAGGTGACGGTCGGCGGCCAGCCGGTCTCGCCGGCCACGCTGCTGGGTGCCGTACCCGGCTCGGACATGGGCGGCACCAGCGCGCCTGCGCCCACCACGGGCGCGACGACCCCCTCGACCAAGGGCTAAGGCGGAGCCAGTCGCTGACGCAGCCGGCCGCATGCCCCAAGGCGTGCGGCCGGCTGCGCTGTGCCTTGCACCTTGCGTGGGCGCCTAGGACCGAGCCCGATGCCAGGGCGCTGCGCCGGCGACGCTCTCCCGGTCGAGCCACACACCCAGGCGCAGGACCATCGCGATGGCGATGACCCAGGCTGCCACCAGCGGCCAGACGGGAAGCTCGATCCCCGACGCGGCGGTCACGACAAGCGGACCGAACGGGGTCGGTCGCGAGTACACCCAGCCCAGGGAGCCGAGCGCCCCGTACGCAATGACGTAGCCCACGATCATGACGGCGATGCCGGCGCGGCGACCGAACCGCTCGCGCGCACGCAGCGGCCACCACACCACAAGCAGCCCTGCGAGGCTCATGACGGGCACGGTGAGAAGTGCGCACGCGACGGCTGCCGGGGTCAGGCTCGGCACATGGCTCGGCAGGGCCGCGAACCAGGCCAGGACGGCGGCACCGCCCACCACGCTCGTGCACAGGCCGAGCGAAGTGGCCGCGACCAGTTTGGCCGCTACCTTGCCCACGCCGGACACGGGCAGGGCGAGCCACCACACGTCCGTGCCGCACTGCGCGTCGCGCACCCAGTAGGCGATGCCGTACCCAAAGGTCGACCCGGGACCGGCGTAGGCCAGCGTCCACAGACCGGCGATCGGCATCCAGGTGACGCCCACCCGGTCGAGCAGGGCGAGAACGGCCACGAAGGCGACCGTCCCGCCCGCCAGCCACAGATAGGGCGGGCGTGTGACCGTGAGCTCCATGCGCAGAAGGCGCATCCATTGGCGCATCGCTATGCCCTCCTCCGCAGCCACAGGTCGACCGACCGCCCCGTGCGGGCGCGCAGCGCGTCGGCCTCCTCGTCCCACGCGACCCGGCCGTCCTCGATCACGACAACGCGCTCGAGCAGCGGCTCCACCTCCGTCACCTCGTGCGTCGCGACGAGGGTGGTGCGGCCGGTCTCGGCCAGGTGCAGCGCGAGCGCCTCGGCGATCCGATCGCGGCTGGCCGGGTCGATGCCGCCGAGCGGCTCGTCGAGGAGCAGCACATCGCCGGGGCGGCTGAGGACCGTGGCCAGGCGCAGCCGCGCCGCCTGGCCACGGGACAGCGTCGTGCCGGGCCGCCCGCGCGGCACCTGGAGCCGGTCGAGCCAGCCCTCGAAGGCCGCCACATCGAAACCGGGCCACACGTCGCCGAACAGGCGCCCGGTCCGCTCGGCCGCGATCGGGTACACGCCGCCGCTGTCCGGTGCGAACGCACATGCCGCGCGCAGGGCCGTGCGGTCCGCCTTGCCGTCGACCCGGATCGTGCCGGAGCTGACCCGGCCCACGCCGGCGATGGCCCGCAGGAGCGAACTCTTCCCGGCCCCGTTGATGCCGAGGATGCCGACGACCTGACCCGGCGCCACCGTAAGGGACATGTCGTCCAGGGCCGTGACCGCGTCGTAGCGCACCGACACGTGTTCGACCTCCACCGTCATCTCGCCGTCCCTCCCGTCGAACCGCCATTGCGCACGAACCGGGCGACCGTGTCCGCGGCGGCGTCCGCTCCGACGCCCCATGTCTCCAGATCCTCGAGCAGACGGGCCACGCTCTCGTCGATCTGCCGCTCGCGATGTCGGGCGATCGCCGCCGCATCGGCCTGGGCAAACGTTCCCTGGCCGGGACGGGACTGCGCCAGGCGGGCGCTCTCCAGCGTGCGGTAGGCTTTTTGCACCGTGTTCACATTGACACCGAGCTGCACCGCGAGGTCGCGCACCGACGGCAGCGCCTCGCCCGGCGCGATCTCGCCGCGCGCGATGGCTCCGGCAAGCGTTCGCCAGATCTGCTCGTAAATCGGCAGGGACGGGTCGATCGCCCACCGTGTCGGTGCCGTCACGCCCCCACCCCCATCTGTACTATGGTGCATAGTACACATAGCGTCAAGACGTTCGATGCATCGTCGGCCGCCCTGCGGTGCGTGGGTGTGTCGCGCGGGGCGCGCGACTACCCCTGCGCACCGTGCTCGACGCGCCTCGCGGCGGTGCGGTCGATCGCCGTCGCGGCGGCATGAGCCCTCGGGGGTGCGCATACGGTAAGGCAAACTCCGAGGAAGGGGCCGCAAAGGTTGAAAGACCACATCTGGAAACGTGTGCTGGAGAGCGTACGTTCGCGTTCGCGAGATGAGCCCGGCCGGCGGCCTAGGTGCCGCCGGCCGGTGCGTTCAGGCGGAGCTCTCCCGCGGTTCCGGGGCCGAGGATGACATCCACGTCGAGGGCGTCGAGCACGAGGCGGCGGTCCTCCAGGTCCATGCTGCGCTCGATCGCGTCGACCGCCCGGCGAACCAGTTCATGCGCCCTCGACGGATCCGCGCGGTGTGCCCGGGCTCGGTCTTCGTCCGCCAGGGCCTTGGCCGCGTCGATCTCGGCGAGCTGGCGGGCCAGCTCCTCGTCGGTCATGAGTTCGGCCCGCCAGGCGCGCCAAAGGCGTCTGCGCTGTCGCTCGAACGCGCGCTCCCCCCCGGCCTCGCCTGCGGGCGCCGCCAGGGCGGGGGAGGGCGAGCTGCCGGCACCCTGCCACAACGCCTCCAGACGGGCGGCGACGAGGGCCGGGTCGACCTGTCCGACAAGGCCGCGCACGGCGCTCCAGACCGCCTCGTCGACCGCTACGGACCGGTAATAGGACGATGGGCACGACGAGGGGCTGCGCTTGCCCGCGCAGGCGTAACGTGTCACGTAGCCGTGTGCCGTGCGCTGGCCGTGGCCGCCCGACATGTGGCGGCCGCACACGCCGCAGCGCAGCCTGCCGCGCAGCAGGTAGGGCCTGCGCGCCGGCCCGCTGGGGCGGTTGCGGCGGCCCGCAACCGCCGTCTGGGCGCGCGCGAACAGATCCCCGGCGACGAGTGGCGGCACGGCGACGTGGCCGACCCCGCCCATCTGCGGCATCTGGCCGAGGTAGGTGGCGTTGTGCAGGATCCCGTACACGGAGGTCTGGGACCAGGCCCCGCCGTGGCGGGTGGGTAACCCCGCGGCGTTGAGGCGGCGGGCGATGGCGTGTGTGCCATGTTCCTCGGCAAGACGGAAGATGAGGCGGACGACCGGCGCCTGCACCGGGTCGGGGACGAACCGACCGCGCCCGCGATCGTAGGCGTAGCCGTAGATCTGGTGACCGCCCCCGACCGGCCGGCCCTCCCGGGCCCGCGCGATCTTGCCCGCGGTCATGCGCTGGCGGATCTTGTGCGTCTCGAACTCGGCGATCGCCCCGCGCATGGCGAACAGCAGGCGACCATCGGCACTGGGGCTCATGGCGAAGTTCGAGAACTCGACCGCGACCCCATACCCGCGCAACTCGTCCACGAGCAGGAGGAGATGGCCGAGGTTGCGCGACAGGCGGTCGGGGTCGAAGCACACGACCAGGCCGACCCGGCCCTCCCGGACGTCGGCACGAAGGCGGGTCAGGGCAGGGCGGTCGAGAATGGTGCCGGAGATGCCGGCGTCGACGTAGGAAATGCACGCGCCCGCGCTCAGGCTCTCGGCGTGGCGCCGGCACTCCGCCACCTGGACATCCAGGCTCGTACCATGCTCGGCCTGCTCGTCGGTCGAGACCCGTGCGTACAGCGCTGTCGCGCGGTCCATCAACGAACCGTCTCGGTGTCGTCGGCGGGAGCGGGCATGGGCCACAGGGCGCAACCTTGCGGCACTTCGTCCGCCGCGCCGGCATCGGGGCCGGGCGGCGCGATCCCATCGCCACGAAGGCGCAGCCAGGCTGCCACCGCCCTCGCCACCGCCTCCACGCGCCCGTCGGGCGCGATGTCCACCCGCACGGTCAGGTCCAGCGCCGATCCCCCCCGCCAGCCGTCGGCCAAGCCTATGCCCGGCCGCGACGCCGCCATGCAGCGCATGCGCAGGCGAACGGACGCTGGAGATCGGCGACTACATCCTGGTCAGCCGGCAGACGGTTCGGGAGGCAGCGCGCCAGTTCGGGGTGTCCAAGAGCACCGTGCACAAGGACCTGACCGAGCGCCTTCCCCGGATCAACGCCCAAATGGCCTCGGACGTGAAGCACGTCCTTGACTACAACAAGTCCGAGCGGCACATCCGTGGCGGCGAGGCGACGCGCAAGAAGTTCCTGGAGCGCGAGCTCCAGTCCTAGTCGGACCCTGTCTACTCGGGGCGCCGGACGAGGCTGACCGTCAGCACGGCGAGGACGCCGAGCGGGACGAGGACGCCGTCCAGCGGCCCGAGCGCGGTGTGGAGGAGCCAGCCGAGGACGAGGACGATGCCGGCCCCGATGAGCAGGTAGACGTCTCCGACGACGAAGTTGTACACCCAGCGCAGCGCGTTCACGAGACACTCCCTGCTTTGCGTGCCTGTGCCTGCGCGGGGGAACGCGATCGTAGCGCCGCGACGAGGACAAGCGAGTACACGATGAGCGCGGCCAGGATCGCAAGGACGTACGCTTCCCCGCCGGGCCAGCGCACACCCAATCCCTCGCCGGCCCAGAACGTGCCGAACGTGGTCAGCATCAGGCCGACGACGAACTTGAGCAGGTTCTCGGGCACGCGGGCGAGCGGCGCGCGAAGCGCGACCCCGATGGCGCCCACAATGACGAACGCGGCGACCGCGCCCAGGGCGGCCCAGCCGAGGCTACCGCGCACCGCGGTGCCGCTGGCGACCGCAACGATGATAAGGGCCACTTCGAGCCCCTCCAGGAGCGTGCCGTTGAACGCCGTGGCAAACCCCTCGGCGTCGATGCCGCCGCGGCGCCCGCCCTGGCGGGACAGGGCCGCCACCTGGTGGGCGTAGATCTGATCCTCCGCGTGCAGCGCCTTGCGCCCGCTCTGCCGCAGGATCGCCTTCTTCAGCCATTTGAGGCCGAACAGCAAGAGGAAGCTGCCGACGACCACGCGCAAGACGTCGATCGGCACCAGGGCGAGGATCTGGACGCCGAAGACGACGACCAGGATGAGGAGGATGACGACGGCGCTGGCCGCCCCGAGTAGGGCGCTTCGCCAGCCGCGGCTGACACCGGCGGCGAGGACGATGGTGAGCGCCTCCACCATTTCGACCGACGAGGCGAGAAAGGCGACCAGGGCGGCGGTCAGGACGGTCGCCAACACGAATCCCTCCCTGCGCTGTGGGCGAATGCCCTACCTTGTATGGTGCAAGACGGCGCCCCCGGCCGTCTACGTTTGCGCGCGCGTTGACGGCCCTGGGTGCCGATGGTACACTCCGCGCGAGATCGGGCGTCCCGCGTCCGCGGGCGTCCCGGCTTTTTTCTATGGGAGAGGGGAGGCGGCCCGATGGCCCGGCGTCTGTTCACGTCCGAATCGGTCACGGAGGGCCATCCCGACAAGATGGCGGACCAGATCTCGGATGCCATCCTGGACGAGATCCTTGCCCAGGACCCGCAGGCCAGCGTGGCCGCCGAGACCCTGGTCACGACGGGTCTTGTCCTCGTGGCCGGCGAGATCACGACCAGCTCGTACGTCGACGTTCCCAAGGTCGTTCGCGAGACCGTGCGGTCGATCGGGTACACGCGGGCCAAGATCGGCTTCGACGCCGACACCTGCGCTGTGCTGACCTCGATCGACGAGCAGTCGCCGGATATCCGGCAGGGCGTCGAGAACCCGCTGGAGGCGCGTGAGGGAGGGCCGGCCGAGGCCGGCAACCTCGGCGCCGGCGATCAGGGCATGATGTTCGGCTACGCGTGCCGCGAGACCGAGTCGCTCATGCCCCTGCCGATCGCGCTGGCGCACGCACTGGCGCGCCGCCTGGCCGATGTGCGAAAGAGCGGCGAGCTCGCCTTCCTGTGGCCGGACGGCAAGACCCAGGTGACGGTCGCCTACGAGGACGACCGACCGGTCGCGGTCGAGACCGTGATCGTCAGCACGCAGCACGCGCCCGAGGCGACGGAGTCGATCCTGGTCGACGCGATCCGGCGCGAGGTGGTCGAGGCGGTCGTGCCCGAGGCGCTCCTCGACGGCGCGCGCATCCTGGTCAACCCGACCGGCCGTTTCGTCGTCGGCGGACCGGCGGCCGACACCGGTCTGACGGGACGCAAGATCATCGTCGACACCTACGGCGGTTACGCCCGCCACGGTGGCGGGGCATTCTCCGGCAAGGACCCGACCAAGGTCGACCGCAGCGCCGCCTACGCCGCCCGCTACGTCGCGAAGAACCTGGTCGCCTCCGGTCTGTGCGACCGCGCCGAGGTGCAGCTGGCGTACGCGATCGGGGTGGCACAGCCCGTCTCCGTGCGCGTGGACAGCTTCGGCACCGGCATCATTCCCGACGATCGCCTCGAGGCGCTGGTGTCCCGCCACTTCGACCTGCGCCCGGCAGCGATCATCCGCACCCTCGACCTGCGCCGGCCCCTGTACCGGCGGCTCGCCGCGTACGGCCACTTCGGGCGCAGCGACGTCGAGGCGCCCTGGGAGCGCACGGACATGGCCGCGGCCCTGCGCGCGGACGCCTCCGTCCCTGCAGCCGGCCGGTAGCGCCGCCGCTCCCTCGCCATAGTCTGGGCGGGCGAGGGGGGAACCCGGATGTCGCTGTGGTTGGCTTTGCTGTGCGTCTGCCTTGCGGTATGGATCCTGGTCGACGGGTCGCGCTATGCGCCGCCCGTCGATCTTGTCGTCGTGGTGCGGGTGCGAAACGGCGCGGACGTGCTCGAGGGCGTCCTGCGCACGCTCGCCTGGGCCGAGATCGCGCGCGTCGTGGTCTGGTCCGACGGGTCGACGGACGAGACGGTAGCGATCGGCGAGCGCTGGTCGCGCGGGCGACCCGGCGTCGGAGTCGCCCGCACGGCGGATGAGGTCAGGCACGCCGCGGGCGCGTCGTGCCTGGTGCTGGACCTGCGCGACGGTGGCAGCGCGGCGACGTCGGCCGTCCTTGGCTGGGTGGCCCGTAGCGCGGCGCCGAGGACGCGGCTGTGGCTGACCGATCCGCCCGATGGGACGCGCTAAGGTCCCTGGCGCGCGGACCGATCGACGGGAGGAAGGGGGAGTGCAGGACACGAAGGCTCACCGTCCTTCGAAGTCGAGGACGGTGGAGGTGGGCAGCCATGGACGTGAGCGCGCGCGGGCAGAACATTGCGGTCACCGATGCCCTGCAGTCGTACCTGGAGACCAAGCTGCACAAGCTCGAGCGGTTCCCCGAGGTCGGCGACGCCCAGGCCCGGCTTGAGGTCGACGGCGACGCGCACGTGGTCGAGGTCACGGTGGCGGTGGCGGGACGCACCCTGCGAGCCGAGGCGGCGAGCAAGGACATGTACGCCTCGATCGACCAGGTGAGTGATCGCCTGCTCCACCAGATGAACCGGTTCCACGATCGCGCGGTGGCGCACCACGCGCCCAACGGCAAGGCGGAGCGGCGGGCGGAGGCAACCGGGCCGCTGGCCCGGGAGGTCGTGCGCGTGAAGGAATTTCCGGCCAAGCCCATGGGCCTCGACGAGGCGGTGCTCAACCTGGAGTTCGTCGACCACGACTTTTACGCGTTCCGGGACGAGGCGACGGGCGACGTGTGCGTGGTCTACAGGCGCAAGGAAGGCGGGTACGGCCTGCTCGTTCCCCAGGGCTGACAGGCCGAAACCGCGGCACGGACCGGCGCTTTTCGCGTACAGGGCAGGCTCGCGCAGGTGCGCGGGCCACGGCCGGGCCGTGACCGCGGCACCGGCCGCGTTTGGTTGCCCGCGGCCTGGTGGCCGCCCCGCCGTCGGGTGCCGGCCTGCCGGGCTCGGGATGGCCCGCGGAACCGGTCTGGAAGCCGGCCCCAGCAATGGTGTATAGTGCCAAATGCCGTGTCGTCTGAGACGCGACAGGGCGTAGGCGTGTCGACACGGGCAAGCGCGACGCCGGTGCCGCGTTCGCCGTGGGGTGCGGCAGCCGCCGTTGACGACGGGGCCTGTTGGCCGACTTGCCCAATCGCGCTTGTGGGAAGTCGGAGTTGCGCCTCCAGCAGGAATTGGCATCCAGGCGTGGAAACGCCTTCCGGTCCCGAGTTTGCCTTCCGCCTCTGAAGGCGAGACCGTCCGGCCCGCAGGGCCGAGTCTGCAGAACGGTATGGGACCTCACATGATCCGCGCCATTGCCAAGCTTGTCGCCCTGATGGTCGGCAGCACGAACCTGTTCCAGGCAGAGGAATAGAGGCGGAATGGCATAGTGTTTGACGGATTTTCGAGCATGAGCGGTGCGGATCGCATCGCGTGGCGGTTTGTCGCCGCCATGGCAGCGGTCACGCTCGTGGCCGTCGCGATCTGGGTCGTGCCGACGACACCCGAGATCATCGCCGCCTGGCTCCCGCTCCTCATCCTGACGGCCACCACGTTCGTGGCGACAATGTCTCCCCCGCGCCTGCCCTGGCTGCCTGTCACCCTGGCCGCCGACACGTTGCCGATCGTCGTCGCCGCGGCGATCTACGGGCCGGGGGCGGCCATGGTCGTCGGCGTGATCGGATCCGTTGTTCCGCGTCATCTGGCCCACGGCAAGTACCGGGCGTTTACGTTCAACCGTGCCAACATCGGGGTGGCTTCCGCCCTTGCCGGGGTCGCGTACGAGACGGTCACGCGGGGACTGCACGCACCAGGGCTGGTGACGTCGGCAGCGGGCCTCGTCGCCGCGATCGCCGTGATCGCCGTCGTCAACGCCATCCTGATGGCCATGTACCTGGCCCTCACCCAACAGTCGCGCTTCCAGCTCGAGGCGGTCGCCCTGCTGCGTCACCTCGGCATGATGTGCGCGGGTGCGCTCCTCCTCGGGCCGCTCGTGCTCGTCCTCGACCGTGCGGCCGGCGCGAGCGGCCTCGTCCTCCTCGTCATACCGGTCGTCGGCGCCAACCTGCTCGTGGGCCGTCACGCGCACTACACGCAGGCGTTCATGGCGTCGGTGGACAGCCTGGTGACCGCGCTTGGCGTGAAGGACCGCGGTACCCTCGAACACAGTCGGCGCGTCGGCGCGTACGCGGCACAGATCGCGCGGCAGATGCGGCTGAGCACGACGCAGCAGAAGGTCATGTACTACAACGGTCTGCTCCACGACGTGGGCAAGCTGGGCGTATGCGACGAGATCCTGAAGAAGCCGGCACTGTTCACGGCCGACGAGTACGAGAAGATCAAGGTGCATGCGCAGCTGGGCGAGCGCCTGACCGCACCGTTCTGGGGTGTGGATCGGACGATCCGGGGGATGAACTACGTCTCGTACCATCACGAGCGCTGGGACGGCCGGGGCTACCCGCGCGGGCTGAAGGGGGAGAGCATTCCGCTCGGCGGGCGGATCCTGGCCGTCGCCGACGCGTTTGACGCGATGACGTCGGACAGGCCTTACCATAAGGCGGTACCTGCCGACCAGGCCTACGTGGAACTCATCCGCTGCGCCGGCGTGCAGTTCGACCCGCAGGTCGTGCGCGCGTTCCTCGAGGCGCATGGCGTCGACATTCCCGCCAGCTACGACCGACGCGTCGTCGCCCAGGAGCTCATGGCGGACCGCCGCGGTGCGAACGCCGGGCCCGCTCGCGTCATTCCTATCGGTTCCTGACCGTTCGGACGGAGCCATGCGTCATCGGGCGGCGCCGCAGGCTCCGCCCGGCGCGTTGCTGCCCCTCATGGGCCGCGGTACACTAACCAGGCTCAGGGTCGCCTCTCCCTGCCTTGGATGGCGGCTCCGCTGGGGCCTCGGCGTAGGGTGGCGATACAGCACGAAAGGAGTGCACCCGGAAGCGGCCGATACCGGGTGAACCACCATGATGAAATCCGTCTCCAAGCTCCTGCTCGGGGACTACACGGCGCGTGAGGTCCGGCGCCACGAACGGCGTGTGCGCCAGGTCAATGCGCTCGAGCCCCAGATGCAGGCACTGTCCGACGAAGAACTGGCAGGACTGACCGTACGTTTCCGCGAGCGCCTGGCGAACGGCGAGGACCTCGAGTCCTTGCTGCCCGAGGCGTTCGCCGCCGTGCGCGAGGCGGGGCGACGCACGCTGTCGATGCGCCCCTACGACGTGCAGCTGATCGGCGGCATGGTGCTGCACGAGGGCAAGATCGCGGAGATGGCCACCGGCGAAGGAAAGACGCTCGCGGCGACCCTGCCTGCCTACCTGAACGCGCTCGAAGGCAAGGGCGTCCACATCATCACCGTCAACGACTACCTGGCCAAGCGCGACGCGGAGTGGATGGGCAAGATCTACAACTTCCTGGGCCTGTCGGTGGGGCTCATCCTCACAAGCCCCAATCACGACCCCGCTGCGGCGCGCGACGCCTATGCATGCGACATCACCTATGGCACGAACAACGAATTCGCCTTCGACTACCTGCGCGACAACATGGCGCCGTCGCTGGCGGACGTCACCCAGCGGGGCTTCCATTACGCGATCGTGGACGAGGTCGACTCGATCCTCATCGACGAGGCGCGCACGCCGCTCATCATTTCCGGTATGGGGACCGCATCGACCGAGTGGTACGGACGCTTCGCCCAGGTGGTGGATGCTCTCCAGCCCGAGGTCGACTACAAGGTCGACGAGAAGCAGCGGACGGTCGCACCGACGGAGGAAGGGGTCGAAAAGGTCGAGCGGATGCTCGGCGTCGAGCACCTGTACGCCGACAGCCGCACCGACCTGTCCCACTACCTGAACCAGGCGCTCAAGGCCAAGGAGCTCTTCATCCTGGACCGCGACTACGTCCTCAAGGACGGCGAGGTCGTGATCGTGGACGAGTTCACGGGCCGCCTGATGATCGGACGGCGATACAACGACGGCCTCCACCAGGCGATCGAGGCGAAGGAAGGCGTCACGGTCCAGCAGGAGAACCCGACGCTGGCCACGGTCACGTTCCAAAACTTCTTCCGCATGTACGGCAAGTTGGCCGGCATGACCGGCACCGCGGTCACCGAGGAAGAGGAGTTCCGCAAGATTTACAACCTCGACGTCGTCGTGGTGCCGACCAACCGCCCGATGATTCGCAAGGAACTGCCCGACATGGTCTTCAAGACGGAGCAGGCCAAGTTCAAGGCGGTCGCCAACGACGTCGAGGAACGCTACAAGGCGGGACAGCCGGTCCTGGTCGGCACCGTGTCGATCGAGAAGTCCGAGCGCCTGTCCGAGATGCTTCGGCATCGCGGCGTCGAGCACGAGGTGCTGAACGCCAAGTACCACGAGCGCGAGGCGGCGATCATCGCCCGCGCCGGGCAGCGCGGGGCCGTGACCATTGCGACCAACATGGCCGGCCGCGGCACCGACATCGTGCTGGGCGAGGGTGTGGCCGGACTCGGCGGCCTCCACGTGGTCGGCACGGAACGCCACGAATCGCGACGGATCGACAACCAGCTGCGCGGGCGCAGCGGCCGCCAGGGAGACCCCGGTTCGAGCGAGTTCTACATCTCGCTCGAGGACGACCTTATGCGCATCTTCGCCGCCGAGCGGGTGCAGTGGCTTCTGGACCGGCTCGGCCTGGAAGAGGACCAGCCGATCGAGGGCGGCATGCTGACCCGGGCGATCGAGAACGCCCAGAAGAAGGTCGAGAACAAGAACTTCGAGGCGAGAAAGCAGCTCCTCGAGTACGACGACGTCCTCAACAAGCAGCGAGAGGTGCTGTACGCCGAGCGCCGACGGATCCTCGAGGGCTCGCACGAGGACGTGCGCAACGCGTTCGGCGGCTTTGCCGAGAACGTGGTGAACCGCGCCCTCGACGGGTACTGCGACCCGAAGGTCCACCCGGACGAGTGGGAGATCGACAACATGCTGCAGGCGCTCGAGGGCGTTGTCCTCGAGGCGCACGCGCTCGAGCCCGACGCGCTTCGCAGCTCCGGCCGCGACGCGATCCGGGACGCGATCGTCGACAAGGCCACCGAGGTCTTCTCGGACATCGAGCAGAAGGTGGTCGCCCTGACCGGCGACGCCGCGAACTTCTCGGAGCACATCCGCCAGCAGATGCTTCGCGCCGTCGACCAGCACTGGCAGGAGCACCTGACCCTGATGGACGACCTCAAGGAGGGTGTCTTCCTGCGCGGCTACGCGCAGCGCGACCCCCTCATCGACTACCGCATGGAAGCGTACGACATGTTCCAGGCGATGGTGGAGTCGCTTGAGGAGGATGCCGTTCGCTGGGTGGCCAAGACGCCGATCCCGGACCCGCAGGCCATGACGCAGCTGATCGTCGTGCCCCAGGACGCGGTCGCCATCGGCCCGAGCGAGCCGGGCGTCGACGCGCCGATCGTCGTGCCGCTGTTCCCGGGGACCCAGGTGCCCGGGCTGCAGATCGTCCTGCCGCCGGGGGTCGACCCGGCCTCCATCCAGATCCCGCCCGAGGTGCAGGAGGAGATCCAACGGCGCTTCGCCATGCTCCAGCAGCAGCAGGCCCAGCTCGAGCAGGCCCAGGCGGCCGAACAGGCCCAGGGCGACATGGCCCAGGCGATGCCGCCCGTGCGGCTGGTCGCCAACGGCGGCGAGGCTTCCCACCCGGCTGCGCCACCGCCGGTCGCCGCGCCGATGATGCCGCCGCCTCCCGTGCCGATCCATCTGCCGCCCGGCGGCGCCGACCAGGTGGGACGCAACGACCCGTGCCCGTGCGGCAGCGGCAAGAAGTACAAGCGCTGCCACGGCAAGTAGGGGGTAGCGCGGTGAACGACGAGACGATGGCGGTCCACCGGGACCTCAAGGCGGCAATCGAACCCCTTCGGAGGTCTCTTTGACAACCCCGAGCGCAGGGCGCAGATCGGCCGCCTCCAGGCCGAGATGGGCGCGCCGGGGTTCTGGGACGACGCGGAGGCGGCCGCCCGGACGCTGAAGGAACTGGCAGGGCTCGAGGCGCCGCTCACCCGCCTGCAGTCGATCGAGGCGCGCCTGGCGGATCTGGGTGCGCTCCTGGAGTTGGCTGCCGAGGACGGCGGGAGCGGCGGCGACGAGCTCGAGGCCGAGGCGAGCGCGGCCGTCGCCTCGCTTCGGCCCGACGTGCGCGCGCTGGAGATGGACATCCTCCTGACCGGACCGTACGACCGGGGCGATGCGATCGTCGCTCTGCACGCCGGCGCCGGCGGCACCGAGTCGCAGGACTGGGCCCAGATGCTCCTGCGCATGTACACGCGCTGGGCCGAGCGGCACGGCTTTCGCGTCGAGCTGCTCGACCTTCTGCCCGGTGACGAGGCGGGTGTGAAGTCGGCCACGCTCCAGATCTCGGGCGAGAACGCCTACGGATACCTGCGCGCCGACAAGGGCGTGCACCGCCTGGTCCGGATGTCCCCGTTCGACGCGTCGGGCCGGCGCCACACCTCGTTCGCCTCGGTCGACGTCCTGCCCGACTTCCCCGACACCGTCGAGGTGGAGATCCGGCCCGAGGACCTCAAGATCGACACCTTCCGCGCGAGCGGCGCCGGCGGCCAGCACGTGAACAAGACCGAATCGGCGGTGCGCATCACGCACCTGCCGACGGGCTTCGTCGTTGCGGTCCAGAACGAGCGTTCCCAGCATGCCAACCGCGAGCGGGCGATGCACATCCTCACGGCGCGCCTGCTCGAGCGCAAGGAGCAGGAGCACAGAAACGTCGTCGGGGAGCTGCGCGGCGACCAGGGCGAGATCGCCTGGGGCAACCAGATCCGCTCCTACGTCTTCCAGCCCTACACGATGGTGAAGGACCACCGCACGGGGTACGAGACGGCCCAGGTCGACGCGGTGATGGACGGCGACCTGGACGGGCTCTTGCGCGCGTACCTAGACAAGCAGGCCGAGCGCCGTACGGTCGAGGCCGGGGGGAGCGGCGCGTGACGTTGCGGTTGCGGCGCGCCGCCGCCTGGGCGGTCGCCCTCGCCGGCGCGATGACGGCCGGCGTCTGGATCGGCGCCCGCGGCGGCGCGGCATCGGCGCCGCCCCCGGGGTCACCGGGTGACCCTCTCGTCAGCCGCTCGTATGTCACGCAGGCGCTGGCGAGCGCGTTCGCCGCCCAGGGCGGCCGGGTGCGAACGCTGACGGCCGGCGAGGCCTTCACCCTGGCGAAGGGGACCTTGTGGACTGCGGTGGCCGGCAGTGTCCAGGTGCGCGTGGCTGTGCCGGCGGCGGGAGATGCGGCGGCAACCTCCGCGCCGGGCGCACCGGCCGTGGTGGACCTGTCGGCAGCGAAGCCGCTGGCGGTCGCAACCGGAGGCAGCGCCGCGCCGCTCGACGCCATGCTGGTGGTCACCCAGGCGGGGGTGACGCTCACCGCCGGCAGCCACGGCGCCGTCGTCTTCCTCCTCGGCGCGCAGGCGACGGTCGCGCTGCCGGCCAGCGCGCACTAGCGGTGGCCCTCGCGGCGCGTCCTTCGCCGCTGCGCGAGCAGGTCATGGCCGTCGCCGGCATCGCCCTGGGGACGGGCGTCATGGCCGTCGGCCTGAACGACTTTCTCATTCCGGCCCGCCTGAATGACGGTGGCCTGACGGCGGTTGCCGTCGTCCTGCATCTGGTCGCCCGCGTGCCCGTGGGCGCCACCCTGTTCGTCCTGAACGTGCCGCTGTTCGCGCTCGCCCTGTGGAAGGTGGGACGAGCGTTCGCCTGGCGCAGCCTGCTCGGCACGGCGCTTCTCAGCGCCTGGTTGTCGGTCGTGCCGGAGCGCGCCTTCGTGCACGACCTCCTCCTGAGCACGGTGTACGGCGGTCTCGTCTCCGGGCTCGGCAGCGGCATCGTCTTTCGCGCCGGTGGCAGCACCGGCGGTACCGACCTCGTGGCCCGGCTCCTTCGCGTGTGGCTGCGCTGGACGACCGGTCGCGGCCTCCTCGCCGTCGACGTGGCCGTGATCGCGCTGACCGGCGTCGTTCTCGGTGCCCGGCTTGCGATGTACTCGGCGTTCGCGCTGTTCGTCGGCACGCGGGTTGTCGACTTCCTCCAGGAGGGAACGGAGGGGGAGAAGGCGGCCCTCGTCGTGTCGCGCCATGCGGAGGCGATCGGCGCCCACGTGCTGGACGTGCTCGGCCGTGGCGCCACTTCGCTCGCAGGGCGCGGCATGTACGGCGGCGAGCGGCGCGACGTGCTCCTGGTCGCGCTCACCCGCAGCGAGGTGCCGGCGCTGAAGGCGATCGTGGCCGCGCAGGATCCGCAAGCGTTCATGCTCGTCCTGCCCGCCGGCGAGGTCTTGGGCGAAGGGTTTGCCGCCATCGGGCCGCGGCGGCCCTCGCCTGCGGACGCCGACCGCACGCGTCGCTAGCGTCCGGACCGCACGCCGCAGCGGACCGGCTGCGGCGGCAGATCCGCCCTCCCCCCGACCGCCTAGGCGTCGTAGCCGGCCAACGCGCGCAGGGCTTCCAGGGTGACACCCGCGTCCTGCGCCGGTCCATCCTCGCTTGGCCAACGGCCGTCGAGCTCCTGGCGCGCGGCCAGACGGGTCATCGCCCCGGCCAGAAGCGGAGCGTCCGGCGCCACGCCGGCGCCGCGAAGGGTGACCAGGAGCCAGGCCAAGTGGCTGGGCTCGAGGTCGTCGAGCCTGCCGTCCAGGTATGTCATGATGCGCGCCGCCACGTCCCCTGCACCCGCGCCGTGCAACAGGCCTGCCGCCAGCCAGTGCGCGTGGAGGAAACTCGGCAGGTGGCCGTCTGCGGGAACGCGCGAGCGCAGCCAGGCGACCGCCCGCGTGACGCTGCCGCTGTCGCCGCCCAGGGCGTTCAGGCAGTAGCCGGCGTTGGCCGTGAGGTAGATCCTCGCCTGCATGTCGCCGGGGGTTGCCCACGGAGGCGCCGCGAAGGCGAGGGTGGCGTCCTCTTCGACATACCCGTCGGTGTGCTGTCGCGCGGCGAGAAAGGCCGTCGCCCGACGGACGAACGCGTCGTGGCGAAGCCCGGCCTGCTCGGCCTGTGCCAGGCGAAAGCACGTGGCGTCGACGGAGCTGGCATCGGGCGCCCAGGGGGGTGCCCAGCCGCCGTCGGACCGCTGCTCGCCGGCGAGGATCCGGCGTGCCTCGGGCACCAGGGACGCGTCGCCGCACAGGCGGGCGAGGTGGGCCCGTGCGAGCGCGGTCCCATGGGTGCGGACGAACGCCATCGCGAGCGCACGGTCCATGTCCCAGATTCCCCCGCTCTCGGTTGCCCCCACGGACCGGGCCGTCCGGCACCGGAACGCATCGGCGTTCTGCCCGGCTGTCCGGCGTTCGGGATTATCGGGAACGGGCCAGGGTTCCTGCATCCGGCCTCGGTCGTCGCGGCCCAACCGGCGGGCGGGAGGGTGGACCTGCCCGGGCCGCGGTGCGGGCGCCGGCGACCGTCGGTTGCCCGGTTCCCAGGGCTTGGCTAGAATGGAGACCGATTGACAGCGCTCGCGGCCTGCGGCGCACGGAACAGCGAGGGGGCACGGGGATGGCAGAGCAGATCGGCAAGAAGCCGCTGAAGAACAAAGAGATTGCCGGCATTCTCTCCGAAAACCAGCTCGCGCAGCACTACACCCTGTACGAGGGTTACGTCAACAAGACCAACGAGATCCGGACCGGCTACGAGACGGTGGACCGGACCAAGGCCAACCAGACGTACAGCGAGTTTCGCGGCCTGAAGACCGAGGAGTCGTTCGCCCTGAACGGCGTCAAGCTGCATGAGGCGTACTTCTACAACATGGGCGGCGGTGGCGGCGCGCCGCATGGAAAGATCAAGGAGCTCATGGATCGGGACTTCGGCTCGTTCGAGAAGTGGCAGGAGGACTTCAAGGCCTCCGGCATCGCCGCCCGCGGGTGGGTCGTGCTGGCCTTCGACCTGGACGACGGCCGCCTGCACAACTACTCGCAGGAGTCGCACAACGTCGGCGCGATCTGGGCCGCCGTGCCGCTGCTGGTCCTCGACACCTACGAACACGCCTACACCATCGACTATGGCGTCAAGCGGCCGCCGTACATCGACAACTTCATGAAGACGATCGACTGGGACGAGGTGAACCAGCGCCTGACCAAGTACAAGCTGGTCTAGGCCGTTCCAGCCGGTCGTTGCGTGGCGGTCGGGGCGCGTGGCCCCGGCCGCTTGTCGTACCGGACGGACCGTCGGCCGGGGGGCTAGGCTCAGCCCTTGCGCGCCGCAAGCGTGGGGCGGACGGGGGACGCGGTGCCGGACGCGGCGCCCGCCACGGACCGGCCGTTCCCGACGCGCTGCAGCCGTAGGGCCGGACCGGGCGGCGGCGCGGGCGATCGGGGCGCGCACGGGTGGGCAGCCGACCGGGGCCGGGGGCGTGCCGGGCGCCTTGCCACGCCGTGGTTGCGCAGCCAGTGCCTGCGTGGTTCGGCAGGAACCCCCAGGCGGCTGTCGAACGAGCCCCCATCGGGAATGGGGGATGGGTGGTCATCCTTTGGTTGAACTGATCGGAGTGACCAAGACCTACCGCAACGGCGCCGGCGCCCTGCGCGAGATCGAACTCACCGTCCAGGACGGTGAGTTCGTCTACCTCATCGGGCCGAGCGGCGCCGGCAAGTCGACGCTCCTTCGCCTTCTCTACCGCGAGGAGCGGCCCACGCGGGGAAGCGTGATCGTCGACGGGGTGAACGTGGGTCGCCTGCGGCCCCGCCAGATCGCGCTGTACCGGCGCCGGATCGGCGTCATCTTCCAGGACTTTCGCCTGCTGCCCCAGTGGACCGTGTACGACAACGTGGCGTTCGCCCTGCGGGTGACCGGTGCCTCGCCGCGCGACGTGCGTCGACGGGTGGCGCCCGCCCTCGACGAGGTCGGCCTCCTGCACAAGCGCGACGTCATGGCGACGCAACTGTCGGGCGGCGAGCAGCAGCGTGTGGCGATCGCGCGGGCGATGGTCCACCTGCCGCGCCTGCTCCTGGCCGATGAGCCGACCGGCAACCTCGACCCGATCGCGGCGCGCGACGTGCACCGGATCCTCCTGGACCTGAACGCGCGCGGCACGACCGTGATGATGGCCACCCATGCCTCGCAACTGGTGGACAACGTGCGTCGTCGGGTGGTCGCCCTGGAGGGCGGCCAGCTCGTGCGCGATGCGACGACCGGCGGCTACGCCCATGGCGGCTAGGATGGTCCGCTCCCTCGTTGCCATCGTCGTGGGCGGCGTGGTCGACTTTCTTCGTACGCCGGGCATTGCCATCGCCTCGATCGGCACGGCAGCCGTGACCCTGCTCCTGGTTGGCGCGTACATCGTGGCCGCAGCCAACGTGGCGCGCCTGTCCCAGAGCGTCTCGTCCCAGGTCGACATGCGCCTGTTCCTGGCCTCGTCGATGAAGCCGGCCGCCGAGCACGCCCTGGAGGTCCGGGTGCGCACCATCCCGGGCGTGCGCACGGTCGCGTTCATCTCCCGCGGCGAGGCGATGGACCAGCTCAAGAGGGAGTTCCAGGGCAACGGCCCGGTCCAGGCCGTCCTCAGCCAGGGAAACCCCCTGCTCGACTCGCTCGACGTGCACACCACGACGCCCGCGAAGTCCGCCGCGGTGGTGCGCGCGGTCGAGCGCCTGCCGGGCGTTGCCCACGTCGTCTACCCTGGCCAGACCGTCGCCCGCCTTGCCCAGGTGCTGGTCGCAGTACGCTGGGTTGGCGCCGCGCTTGCCGCCCTGCTCGCGGTGTCGAGCTTTCTCGTCACGTCGAACGCCATCCGCCTGGCCGTGCTCGGCCGACGGCGCGAGATCGAGATCATGCTTCTCGTGGGCGCGTCGCGTTCGATGGTGCGCGGCCCGTTCGTCGTGGAGGGCATGCTCCTGGGCGCCATCGGCGGTGCCGTCGCTGCCGCCGTGTGCGCCATCGGCTACGGCCAGATGGCGCAGGTCCTTGCCAGGGCCGCTCCGTTCCTTCCCCTCGTGCCCTCGTCCGATCTGAGCGGACGCCTCGTCGTCGACCTTGTCGTGGGCGGTCTCGTGCTCGGCTACGCCGGCTCGCTGTTCGCGCTGCGCCGCCTCATCCGGGTGGCATCGGAGGCGTGACCGGCCGGAGGCTGTCCGGCATCGCCCTCAGCCTCGCGCTGCTGGCGCTACCGGCCGTGGCGCCCGGTGTCGCCCGGGCGTCGTCGCCGCCCGCGGCGACCGTCAAGGCCAAGCTGAACGCGATCCGGGCGAGGATCGCGGCGGAAAGGCAGCTCCAGGCCCTGCACCAGGCGCAGGCGTCGGCGGCGTACGGCCAGTTCGAGCAGGCCATGCGCTCGCTCAACGCGGCCGATACCACCCTGGGCGCGCTGGGCGCGCGGCTCGCGACGCTGCGCGACGACGAGGCGCAATCGCGCGCCTCGCTCGCGGCCGCGCAGAACACCGCGGCGACCGCCGCCCGCCGGCTTGCGGCGACCGAGCGCAGCTGGCAGGAGGAGGGCGCGCTCGGGCCGTGGTCGTCGCTCTTCACGGCGCGGTCGCTGTCCCAGTTCTTCACCCGGCTGTACCTGGTCAACCAGGTGATCGCCTACCAGGGGAACCAGATCCGCGTGCTTGCCGCCGCCGTCGCCCGGGCCGACGCCCAGACGCGCGCGCTCGGCGCACAGGCGGCCGGCGTCATGCGGGCGGAGGCGGCCGCCCGGACGCAGGCGGCGCGCATCCAGGCGGCCGGGCAAGCGGAGCGGGCGGCGGTGGGTCAGGACCGGGCCCTAGCCGCGGCCGACGCAAGCGCCCTGGACCGCCTGGAGGAGGCATCTTCCAGCCTGGTCGCCATCCTCGAGCAGGAGCGCGGGGCGTCGACGGCACCGGCCGTGTCCGTGGGCAAGTCGCTCGACAACATCCACTTCATCTGGCCGGTTGTGGGGCCCATCACGTCGCCGTTCGGGATGCGGGTCGACCCGGTGACGCACGAGTACTGGCTGCACACGGGCATGGATATCGGCGTGCCCGAGGGTACGCCGGTCCATGCCGCGTGCGCCGGCACGATCCTGTACGCGGGCTGGATGACCGGCTACGGCAACACCGTCATCATCGACTGCGGCGGCGGCATCTCCACCCTGTACGCGCACGCGGAGACGCTCGAAGTGCACGTGGGCGAGGCCGTAACGCAGGGCGAGGAGATCGACCTGGCCGGCATGACGGGGTGGGCGACCGGTCCCCACGTCCACTTCGAGATCCGCATCGACGGCAAGCCGGTCAACCCCGCGCCCTACCTGCCGGGCGGCTAGCGCGCCACCCCGCCGCGCAGGCGCTACACTGGGGGGACGAAGGGGGCGAGGGGCGTGGCCGAAGACCGGTTTGTCCTGGAGGCTCCCTGGCCACCCGCCGGAGATCAGCCGCGGGCGATTCGCGAGCTGACCGAGGGTCTCGAGCACGGCGAGCCGTCCGGGGTACTCCTGGGCGTGACGGGCAGCGGCAAGACGCTGACCATCGCCGCCACCGTGGCGGCGGTCAACCGGCCGACGCTCGTGCTCGCCCACAACAAGACCCTGGCCGCCCAGCTGGCCGGCGAGTTCAAGGACTTCTTCCCGCACAACGCGGTCGAGTACTTCGTGTCGTACTACGACTACTACCAGCCCGAGGCGTACCTGCCGACGACCGACACGTACATCGAAAAGGACTCCTCGATCAACGACGAGATCGACAAGCTGCGCCACAGCGCGACGTCAGCCCTGTTCGAGCGGCGCGACGTGCTCATCGTGGCGAGCGTGTCGTGCATCTTCGGCCTCGGCTCGCCCGAGGAGTACCGCGACCTATGCGTGTCGCTGCGGCCGGGGATGCGGCGCGACCGGGACGATACGATGCGTCGTCTGGTCGGTATCCACTACAGCCGCAACGACCTGCAGCTGTCGCGCGGCACCTTCCGGGTGCGCGGCGACGTGCTCGAGGTGATGCCGGCCTCGGAGGCGGAGCGGGCGCTGCGGGTCGAATGGTTCGGCGACGAGATCGAGCGGATCTCCGAGGTCGACGTCGTCACCGGCGAGGTGTACGGCCGGCGCGACCACGCCGCCATCTTCCCGGCCAGCCACTACGTGACCGGTCCCGAAAAGATGAAGCGGGCCGTGGCGTCGATCCGCGAGGAACTGATCGAACGCCTGGCCGTCCTGCGCGCGGCCGACCGCCTGCTCGAGGCGCAGCGCCTCGAGCAGCGCACGCTGCACGACCTCGAGATGCTCGAGGAGATGGGCTACTGCGCCGGCATCGAGAACTATTCGCGCCATCTCACCGGGCGCCAGCCCGGCGAGCCCCCGTACACGCTCCTCGACTTCTTTCCCGACGACTTTCTCCTCGTCGTGGATGAGTCGCACCAGTCGATCCCGCAGGTGCGGGCGATGTACGAGGGCGACCGGTCGCGCAAGGACGTTCTGGTCGAGCACGGCTTCCGCCTGCCCTCCGCCCTTGACAACCGGCCGCTCAAGTTCGACGAGTTCGAGCGCCGGATCGGCCAGGTGATCTACGTCAGCGCCACGCCGGCGGCGTACGAGCGCGCGCGTGCCACCCGCGTCGTCGAGCAGATCGTCCGGCCGACGGGCCTGCTCGATCCGGAGGTCGAGGTGCGCCCCGTGCCCGGACAGGTGGACGATCTCCTGGGCGAGATCCGTGCCCGGGTCGCGCGCCATGAGCGCGTCCTCGTGACCACCCTGACGAAGAAGATGGCCGAGGACCTCACCGACTACCTGCGCGAGGTCGGCGTCAAGGTGCGCTACCTCCATTCGGACGTGGAAACCCTCGAGCGCATGGCCATCCTGCGCGACCTGCGGCTGGGGGTGTTTGATGTCCTCGTCGGGATCAACCTCCTGCGCGAGGGCCTCGACCTGCCCGAGGTGTCGCTGGTCGCCGTCCTGGACGCCGACAAGGAGGGCTACCTGCGCTCGGAGACCTCGCTCATCCAGACGATGGGCCGGGCCGCACGCAACCTGAACGGCCGCGTCATCATGTACGCGGACAAGGTGACCGACTCGATGGCCCGGGCGATGCAGGAGACCCAGCGCCGCCGCCAGATCCAGGACGCGTTCAACCGCACGCACGGGATCACGCCGCGTTCGGTCGAGAAGGCGGTGCGCAACGTTCTCGAGGCGATCCACCTCGACGATGCGGCGCCCGCCGAGCCCCGGGAGGCACGGCCCCGCACGGCCAAGGAGGTGGCCAAGGAGATCGAGCGCGTGCGCAAGGAGATGCGCGAGGCCGCCCGCCTGCTCGAATTCGAGCGGGCCGCCGTGCTGCGTGACGTGCTCATCGATCTCGAGACGCGTCGCGTCGAGCGCGCGGCACGGTGACCGGGCGCGAGCCGGCTGCGGGCGTGCCGACGCCGCCGGCCGCCGTGCCGGACTGGGAGACAGTGCTCGCCGGACTGGGCGAGGCGGCTGCCGACGCCGCGTTGCGGCCGCTTCTCGCCGACGCGGCCGAGGCGGGCGCCCGGATCGAGCGTGCCGGGACGCGCCTGCGCATCGACCTGCGCCCGGCCTATCCGGACGAGGTGCTGCTGGCGCGGGCACGAACCCGCCTGATGCCGCACGCCGGCCGCGTGGCCGCGCTCCTGGCGCAGGCGGAAGGCGCCAGCGGCGCGGCCCGGGTCACCCGGCCCGAGCCGCCGCCCACGGTGACGATCACAACCGACGCGGGCCTCGCCGCCGCGGTGGCGGCGCTCGTGGGCCGGCCGGCCGTCGGCCTTGATAGCGAGACGACCGGCCTCGACCCGCGTGTGGATCGCCTGCGCCTTGTCCAGATCGGCCTGCCCGATCGGGCCTACGTGGTGGACACGTGGCAGGTCGGCGACCTGTCCCCTCTGGCCCGCCTGCTCGCCGATCCCGCAGTGCGCAAGGTCGGCCAGAACCTGAAGTTCGACCTGGGCTTCTGGCGACAGCGGGGGATGGTCGAGGCAGCCGCGCTCTACGACACCATGCTTGCGTCCCAGCTCCTGTCGTGCGGCGAGGACGGGGCGACGCACAACCTCGCAGCGCTGGCCCGTCGTCATCTGGCACTGGCCCTGGACAAGCGGGAGCAGCGCAGCGACTGGTCGCAGCCGGACCTGTCCGAATCCCAGGTGGCCTACGCGGCGCTGGACGCGTCGTTGCTCGTGCCGCTCGCCACGGCGCTGGAGCGGCGGGTGTCGGCGGAGGGCATGACGCGGGCGGCGGCGATCGAGATGGAAGTCCTGCCTGCGGTGGCCGCCCTCGAGGCGGGCGGCATGCCGGTCGACGCCACCCGCCTGGGCCGCCTCCTGGCCGAAACCGCGCGTGCCCGCGACAGCGCGGCCGCGCGTGCCCGCGCCCTCCTGCCGGGGGCGCCGGAGGCGCAGATGCGCCTCGCGCCTGCGCCCGAGCCGATCGCCCTGTCGAGCCCGGCCGAGGTTGCCCGGGCCCTGCGCGCGATCGGACTCGACGTGCCGGACGCCCGGGAGGAGTCCCTCGCCCGACACGGCGACCGGCCGGAGGTGGCGGCGTATCTCGAATGGCGCCACCTGGACAAGCGGTTCGCCTTTCTCGACGGCCTCGCCCGGTTCGTCGTGCCGGGACCGGGAGGATCCCGGGTCTACCCCGGCTACTGGCAGATCGGGGCCGCGACCGGCCGGATGAGCTGCTCGTCGCCCAACCTCCAGCAGGTCCCCCGCGACCCGGGGGTGCGGGCGCTGTTCGCGGCGCCGGCCGGACGTGCCCTGGTCATCGCCGACTACAGCCAGATCGAACTGCGCATCGTGGCCGCCCTGTCCGGCGACGCGCGCATGCGTGACGCGTTCGCCCGCGGCGACGACCTTCACCGTCTGACCGCCTCGCTCCTGGCCGGCAAACCGGCTGACACCGTGACGGCGGCCGAGCGGCAGGCGGCGAAGGCGGCCAATTTCGGCCTCGTCTACTCGATGGGGGCGCGTGGCCTGGCCGACTACGCGCGCCAGGGATACGGTGTGGCGATGTCGCTGGAGGAGGCCCAGCGGCAGCGCGAGCGGTTCTTTCAGGCCTACCCCGGCGTCGCGGGCTGGCACGAACGGGCCCGCCGGGATGGCGAGGCGGCAGGGCAGACACGTACCGTGGCCGGCCGTGTGCGCCGCTTCGGCGGCCGGGCCCGGGCCGGCGACTTCTACAACGCCCCGGTGCAGGGGACCGGCGCCGACATCTTCAAGGCGGGGCTGGCCCGGGTCTGGCGGGCCCTGCGCGGCGTCGATGCCGAGCTCGGCGCCGCCGTGCACGACGAGGTCGTGATCGAGTGCGCCGCCTCGGCCGCGGCCGAGGTCGCGCAGGTCGTGGCGCGCGAGTTGCGCGCCGCGGCCGAGGCGCTCGTGCCGGGCGTGCCGTTCCCGGCCGAGGCGCACGTGGGGCGGGACTGGTCCGAGAAGTAGGGGGATGCGATGACAGCGCGACTGGTTTGGCCGAGCCGCGGCCGGCGCGTGCGAACCGACGCGGGCGGAGTGCCGGCCTACGTGGAGGCGCCGACGCGAAGGCAGGCCGCGTTCGTGGCCGCGTTCGGCGACGCTCCCGGGCGTATGCCCGCCGTGGCTGGCGAGGCCAACCTCCTCGTCCAAGGGGACAACGCCGACGCTCTCGCGACGCTGATGCCGGACCTCGAGGGGCGCGTGGACCTGGTCTACGCCGACCCGCCGTTCAACTCGGGTCCCCAGGGGCGGGGAATGCCCTATGCCAACGATATGGACCACGACCTGTGGCTCGACTTCATGGACGAGCGGATCGCCCTCCTCGTCCGGGCCCTGCGCCCGGGCGGGAGCCTGTACCTGCACCTGGACGAGAACGAGGCCCACTACGCCAAGGTGCTCCTCGACGAGCACCTGGGCCGGGAGGCGTTCGTCCGCGAGATCGTCTGGCGCATCGGCTGGGTGAGCGGCTACAAGACGACCCAGCGCAACTTCGTCCGCAACCACGACACGATCCTGTACTACGTCAAGCCGGGCGGGACCGTCACGTTCGAGAAGGTGTGGCTGCCGCGGCCGGCGGACTACCGGCGTCGCGACGGCGCCACGGCAAAGTCTCCCGGCCTGCCCCTGGAGGACACCTGGAACGCGAGCGCGACCGATCCTCTGCACTCGATCCAGATCACGAGCTTCTCCGGCGAGAAGACCGGCTTTGCCACGCAGAAGAACGAGGCGCTCGTGGACCGGATCGTCATGTCCTCGAGCCGCCCCGGCGATCTCGTCCTGGATCCCTTCGCCGGCAGCGGTACCACCGGCGCGGTGTGCCACAAGCGCGGCCGTCGCTACGTCATCTGCGAGGCCGACCCGGACGCCGTCGACCTGTGCCAGCGTCGTCTGACCGACGTGGTGGACGGCACGGACCGGCACGGCATCACCGCCGCCGCGGGCTGGCGCGGCGGCGGCGGTTTCGTGCGGGTGGCGATGGAGCCCGCCGCCGGGCACGGCGATCCGGCCGACGCAACCGCCGCGGCGCCGTCCCCCGTACCCGGCCCCTGACCGGTCCCGAAACGGGCTGCGGCTGCTTCCCGGCCGAACCAGGGGCAGGGACGATGGACAACGAACGACGGCCGCAGGCCTGAGCGGGCCGGACCTGGGCCGCGCGCGGGTGCGCGAGTGGGCCATCCGGGCGGCGGTGACCCCGCTGCCCCTGACGGCCGCGCCACACCGCCACGGGCGCTGGCGGCGCGGCCTTGCCGCACCGTGCCGGCCGGGGGCGACTGCGGCGGTCAGGACAGGGCCAGGTGCGGCCCCGGTCGCCGCATGTCGAAGACCAGTACCGAAAGCTCGGCAGCAGCCAGCGTGAGGTAGTCCCAGAGGATGTCGGCCATCGTCACGTGGTGGAGCATGAGCACGACCAGGTAGGCGGCGATCCCGGCGGCGAGGATGAGAAGCTGGTCCCGGCGGTCGTCGGCTACGGCGTAGGAGACCCACAGGCCGTAGAGCGAGACGGGGATGATCGCGAACAGGTAGGGCCCGAAGACCGACAGCCAGGCGTCGTAGCGGCCGGCGAAGAAGATCGTCGCGAAACGGGGCACGGCAAACCAGCCGATCGTCGCCGCGACCAGGAGGACACCCACCGACACGAGCGCGCTGAAGGCGAAGTACGACCCGCGCCGGCGCGGGTCGCGCACGACCTTGGCGAACATCACGGTGCCGGCCAGCCAGGGCAGCTGGGCGAACGCCTGGCCGAACAGCGACAGGGCCGCCCACACGCCCGCGGCGGTCGGGTCCCAGTCGCGCTTGACCACGAGCAGGTCGAGGCGCGGCGTCAGGGCCGTCATGCCGACGCCCAACAAGGTCCAGGCGACCGCCTCCCAGGGGACCTTCGCCCGGCCGGCACGGGGGCGCGGGATCGCCCAGTTCGCCCACAGGGCGGCCAGGGCGGCGCCGGCGCCCAGACCGACGAGGCCGCCCCACACGCCCAGGCCGAGGAGGCCGACGAGGACCGCGGTGACGGCGAGCCGGACAAGGTTCTCGACCATGAGGCTCGTCCCGTACAGGCGGTACCGCTCGGTTCCCTGGGCGACGCCGCGCAGCACCCCGAGATAGAACCACGCGACCGAGACAACGAACAGGAACGGCACCGTGAACGGCGGCAGGTGCCAGATGCCACGCACGAGCCAGCCGCCGCCAAGGCCGCCGGCGACCAGCGCGGCCGACGCCAGCGCGGCCAGGCGCCACCAGCCCAGGGCAAGGGTGGCGGTCGCCGCCACCTGCCGGGCGACGGACAGCTGCAGCGTGGTCTGGCCCACGCTGAGCTGCGCCGCCAGCGCCAGGAGCGTGCCCATGTTGCCGTAGGCGCGGACCCCGAGCGAATGGGCGAGAAGGAACTCGATGCCGAACCCGGCTGCGCCGGCGATCGCGGTGTAGACCGCCATCTGGCCCGTGGACGCGGCCAGGCGGCCAAGCGCGGGCCCGCCGCCGGTCGATCCTCCTGGCGGCGGGGCGGCGGCGGCGGAGCTCACCGCGACCGCTGGCCGGGCCGTGAATCTGGGACGCGCAGGAGCAGGGACAGGAAGACCACCTCGGAACTAGTCTCCCCCGTCGCCACCGGGCGACGCCGCGCGCCCCACCTTCACCACCCCCGGGAGGGTGGGCGCGAATTAATTAGTCAATAACCATCAGAACCAGGAGATCGGTCGACGGCGTGGAACGTGGGAGCATGCCATCCGATGCCGATGACCTGATCGCGCTGCTCGGCGCCCTCGACCGTGTCGACTCCCACGAAGTGGGCGTCGGCGTCGTCGTGCGCGAGATGCTCGAGCGCATGCAGTTCATCGAGACCATCGACGAGGCCCTCAAATGGGACCGCGAGCAGTGCCGCCTAAGGCCGCACCATGGGACAAGCATGCCGAGTTGACATAGGCAAGCCCTGACTGTACGGTAGCGTCGGGGTGGTAGGATCTGGCGTTGCGGTATGAGCCACCGTTCTGGGTCGGCGAGCG
>Ga0080006_1153136_pt1 | contig 32451 bp, 27 predicted proteins | sample RS3BMetagenome_FD_69209 | JGI IMG/M metagenome (GOLD analysis project Ga0080006, IMG submission 69209) | Ferric oxide microbial mat and aquatic microbial communities from Rainbow Spring, Yellowstone National Park, USA - RS3B (SPADES... ...
ATCGTGTTATTATTGATGAATAACTCCAGAAGTTTGAATTCCTTTCATTTCCTTTGCCCTGAGCTATGCCCTTTGGATAGCCAATGTCTATTTCTCCTACACCTTTGTCATATAAGGACTCCACAACTTCCCTAGCTAGTCCTTCCCTAGCATTCTTTAGCAGAACAGCTCACCTCTTGTACTGCTCAAGCCTCAACGTATTCACTACGTTCCAGCAATCAACAAATGCCTTGCCAGTTAATTTAGCTTTGGTTTCCTTTCCTGCAATGGCTGTATTTGTACGTCGCATGCTTCTATTCTGTTATTCTCATTAATGGTATATAAATAAATACTTCGCAATTCATCTCATCCATGAATGTCGGAGCTTTCTTGCTCCAAATGTAAGAAGGTAGGTGTCGGCATACACATTGCGCGGCACTGTTTGGGCTCTACAGCATCATTCACAAGTTCGTAACTACTAGCTTAACGAGGGTCCGCTTTATGCACCCTGGTTATTATAGTATGTTCAATCTGTCAGCCCCTTCATAAGATTGCATTCATCGATATCATCTACATGCTACATAGTATGGCATAGCTCTATTGATCTACTAAAATTACTGTTAAATGATCGCACGTTTATTTTATCGATAATTGCTAAATAAAATGACACCTAAGGCAAACAATGCCTTTTTGCAAATTCAGTTCATCTTGCTCAAATAAGATATTGATAGGTTATAGCATAAAAAATTCGATTAACTTATAAAAAATTATTTATTATTTCTGTAGCAACATCTTCTGTTTTCGCAGTCCCACCGATATCTGGGGTCAATTTTTTACCATCAAATAGAGCTCTATTCACGGCATATTCGAGTTTAGAAGCAGCTTCTGAGTACCCCATCCAATCCAGCATCATTTTAAAAGAAAGAATTGTGGCGATGGGATTAGCTATCCCTTTACCAGAAATGTCTGGAGCTGAACCATGAACAGGTTCGAACATGGCATATCTATCCCCAAGGTTTGCTGATGCAGCCAAACCTAATCCGCCCACCAGCGCCGCAGCTTCATCAGAAATTATATCACCGTATAAGTTTTCAGTAACTATAACGTCATATGTTTCAGGCTTTAGAATGAGCCAGTGGGCTAGAGCATCTATATGAGCTTCTTCTGCCGATATTTCAGGATATCGCTTGGCTACATCAAAAAAAACTTCCTTGTAAAGGCCATCTGTAGCTTTTAAGACATTTGCCTTATGTGCAAGGGTTACCTTTTTTTTACGTTTTTTTGCCATTTCGAATGCAATTTTAGATATCCTTTCTGCAGATCCCTTAGTAGTGACCCTGATACCCATTGCAATCTGATCTGTCACCTTGTACTCAAATCCAGAATAAGAACCTTCAGTGTTTTCACGCACTATAAGAGCGTCAAGTTTGACCAGCGCGTTTGCCCGTGGAAGAGGCTTAAAGGGCCTGATATTGGCATATAAATCGAACATCTTTCTTATTTTTACTGGCACACCAAGTTCTGTTCCAAACCCCTCAAGTGATGTTGTGGGTCCCTTAAGAACGCAGTTTGCTGTCATCAGCTTTTCTTGAGACTGCCGCGGTAAATTTGTACCATACTTTTTATAAGCATTTAGCCCAGCTTCCAAAAACTCAAGGTCAATGGATAAACCGTACTTATTATTTGCAGCATTTATAACGCGAACCGTTGCAGAAATTACTTCGGGGCCTATCCCATCTCCTTCAATTACAGCTACCTTCCACAATTTTTATCAACTCATTCTTTTCTGATTATTTTTGATATAACAAAGTTCAATATTCCGCCGGATTTTATATAATCCATTTCTAGCTCTGAATCGATCCTTGACACAAGTTCTGTTTTGCCTTCAAACCCATCCTTTTTAACGTATGTTATGACGGCTTTTCCTCGTGGCCTTTTTTCAATGTTTATATTTAACGGTTTTGACAGATCGATGTTTAAATTTTTATAGCCGTCGCCGGGCTTAAACTGCAACGGTATTATTCCCATTCCTACTAGGTTTGATCTATGTATTCTTTCAAAGCTTTCAGCTATGACAGCTCTAACACCAAGAAGTGCAGGGCCCTTAGCAGCCCAATCTCTTGAACTCCCAGAACCATATTCCTTACCTGCTATTACCACAAGTGGGCGCCCTTCTTTTTTATATTCCATTGCGGCATCATATATACTCATTATCTTGTTATCGGGAAAATGCACAGTAAGTCCACCTTCTGTGTTCTCAAGAATAAGGTTCCTTATGCGCCTGTTTGCAAAGGTACCACGCATCATTACTTCGTGATTACCTCTCCTTGCTCCATAAGTATTAAATTCGGTCAGGTTAACACCAAGTGATTTCAAGTATCTCCCAGCAGGGCTTTCTGGCATAATTGCTCCTGCAGGAGATATATGGTCTGTTGAAATCGAATCACCAAAAACAGCAAGCACCGCGGCATTGGTGATTTTTTCTATGTCACGTACGTCAGTTTCAGTTTCAAAGAACGGGGGCTTTCTTATATATGTGCTCCTTTCATCCCACGAGAAGGTTATATCAGAAGGAGCTACAAGGTTATTCCAGAACGGGTTAATGTTAAATAGACTCTCCCCATATACCTGTTTAAAAATGCTTTGATCAACATAGGTCTTGATTATTTTATTTACTTCACTTGTGGATGGCCATATATCCCGCAAATAAACTTCCCTCCCATCATTTGTAATACCAATTGGATCTCGTGAAATATCTTTTAAAATAGTACCTGCAATGGCATACGCAACTACAAGCGGGGGGGACATCAGATAGTTAGCCCTGACATCATTATGTATTCTCCCTTCAAAATTTCTGTTTCCTGAAAGTGCACTAACCACAGCCAGATTTCCTTCATTAACAAGTTTGCTTAGGTCATCTGCTAAGGGGCCACTGTTGCCTATACAAGTAGTGCAACCATAAGCCACAACATAAAAGCCCAGTTTTTCTAGGTATCTTAAAAGTCCGGACCTATTAAGGTATTCAGTCACCACTCTAGAACCAGGCGCGAGGCTTGTCTTCACTCTGTTTGTATCAACACGAAGCCCCATTTCAACCGCCTTTTTTGCCACAAGCCCGGCCATTATCAGAACTGCTGGATTACTTGTATTTGTGCAGCTAGTTATAGAAGCTATAACAATGTCTCCCTCCTTGAGATTTCCAGACGATTTTGGTTGGCTGCCCTGTAGCACTTGTTTGACAAAACTTTCTGGCGCAGTTCTTAATTCCATCTGCTGCTTGGGTTGGCTAGGTCCAGCCAGACTGGGGGTTACACTATCCAAATCCAGCTCTATAACTTCACTATATTCAGGGATTTCATACATACCCTGTTCATGGTAATATCGTTCTACAAGCTGGATTTGTTCCTGGCTTCTGCCGGTCATTTTAAGGTAATCAAGGGTCATTTTATCGACTGGGAAAATGGCAATTGTTGCTCCATATTCTGGGCACATGTTTGAAACAGTTGCCCTGTCAGGCACACTTAAATTTTCCACTCCATCACCAAAGAATTCAACAAATTTACCCACTACCCCCCTTTCGCGCAACAACTTGGTTAAAGTGAGTGCCAAGTCTGTTGCCGTTACACCCTCTTTGAGCTTACCGTATAATTTAACTCCCACTACCTGAGGCATTATAAATGATACAGGCTGCCCAAGCATGGCAGCCTCTGCTTCTATTCCACCAACCCCAAATCCCACAACGCCAACCCCATTTATCATTGTGGTGTGGGAGTCAGTTCCGACAAGAGAGTCAAAATATGCTAAACCATCAGGTGAAAGCATCACAACCTTTGCCAGATATTCGAGATTTATTTGATGACATATGCCAGCTGATGGGGGGAATATTCTTAAACCTTTAAATGCCTTACTTGCCCATTTAAGGAAAGTGTACCGTTCACTGTTTCTTTCTATTTCGTATCTAAGATTGGTATCAAATGATTCAGCTGAGTTATACTCATCTATTTGAACTGAATGGTCTATAATAAGATCCACAGGCACGATGGGGTTTATTGTATTAGGATCGATTGATTTCGATTTGACATAATCTCTCATGGCAGCCAGATCTACAAGTGCTGGCACACCTGTGAAGTCCTGCATCAGAATTCTTGATACAACCAAGGGTATGTCTCTATCTTCAGGATTTTTTGGATTCCAGTTAGCCAGCGATAAAACGTCTTCTTGTGTTACAGCTTTACCATCAAGATTTCTAAGCATTGATTCGAGCACAATTTTTAACGAGTAAGGAAGGCGAGAAATCTTCCCATACCCCTTTTTTTCTAATTCTATTATGGAATAATATTTTATTCTTTTACCGCTAGGAAGAGTAAATTCCTTTAAAAATTGTTCTTTATCCATAACACTCCTTAAAACAAAGCACTTAAAAATATTAACTTAAAAAGTAATTATAAATGAAGATAATTTTAAGCGCCGTCATACATTCATCAGAGGACCCAGAAAAGGTAAAACAGGCCATTCTTAATATCATAGACCAAAATGATGAAGAATTAATAGATTTACAAAGTGATAGGATAATTGTTAGGGCGGGGACAGCCACTGTTGATAAGATAATAAAATCAGTTAAGGACAAAAACATTGTGCCACTGTTTTTGAAGCTCTTAAATGCCGGAAGAGGCAAAACTGAATACAGGCTTATGTTCAACAGGCAGGCTGCCCACGCCGGTCAGATAGTTATATGTGATGACCCACAGGAGTCACCACTGGAGCCCATATATCTTATACTAAACGAAGAAGCCGCAAATTACATTATGTCAAAGGTAAAGACTAATTAATAATTTGTAATGCATCCTTGCGCTACGCTTAAATTTTATTTCCAATTCCTTTATGGAGTATATGATTGAAGATGTAAAAAAGTGCAATGAAGTCGTTTATCAACTCAGAGACTCATTAAAGAGGGTCATTAAGGAAAGGGATGATTTAAGATCAAAAATGCTGTACCTGCAAGCTGACTTCGAAAATTTTGTTAATAGAAGCAGGAGAAGTGCAGAAGAGCTGGTTGAAAAAAGGGAAACTGAAATAATTCTAGATATGCTGGAAATTCTTGATGAGTTGGAGTTAACATATGAAAAATCAAAAAACGAAATTGCTGGTAGTGATTTTTCAAGTGGTTTAGGCATAATAATATCTAAATTCCGAAAAAAACTAGAAAATATGGGCATAACGACCATAGACCCGGCAGGAAAAAGATTTGATCCAGCGCAACATATGGCAATTTCTACCGTTTGGGTAGAAGACCCCAAATTGAACGGTACAGTAGTGGAAGTTTTAAGAAAAGGTTATATGGCTAAGAGAAAGCTGATAAGGGCAGCTGTGGTTAAAGTGGGAGTAATAAAGGGTGATTAAAAATGGCATCTTCGCAGGGTCAAAAAGAAAAGATTATAGGTATTGATTTAGGGACAACTAATTCAGCGGCAGCCGTAATAGAGGGCGGGAGGCCGGTGATCATACCTAGCGCGGAGGGACCAACCATTGCTGGCAAAATGTTTCCGTCAGTAGTTGCATTTACAAAAGACGGTCAGCTTATTGTTGGTGAATCAGCAAAGAGGCAGGCGGTAATGAACCCGGAGGGTACAATATTTGAGGCTAAAAGGAAAATGGGCCTCGACTTTAAATTTAAAATATACGGTAAAGAATTCACTCCTCAGCAGATTTCTTCATTCATTCTTCAGAAGATAAAAAAGGATGCAGAAACATATCTAGGTTACCCTGTAAGGAAGGCGGTGATTACTGTACCAGCCCATTTCAATGATAATCAAAGGCAGGCAACTAAGGATGCTGCTGAAATAGCGGGTCTTGAAGTTGTAAGGATAATAAATGAGCCAACCGCAGCCTGCCTAGCTTTTGGGGTTGACAAACAGGAAAGTGAAATGAGAATACTAGTGTTCAGTTTTGGGGGAGGTACGCATGATGCTACACTCATGGAATTCGGCGGTGGAGTGTTCCAGGTTCTTGCAACTAGTGGTGATAATGAGACTGGTGGATCCGATATAGATAGAGCGCTTGTTAACTTTTTGCTAGACGAATTTAAAAAAGATACAGGGGTAGACCTGCGCTCTGATACGATGGCAATGATGAGATTAAAGGAGGCAGCAGAAAAAGCAAAGATCGAACTTTCAAACCTCCTGACAACTGACGTAGACCTACCATTTATAGCAACTGTTAATGGTCAGCCGAAACACCTACATTATACCCTCACTAGAGCTAAACTTGAAGAGCTGTCATTGCCCATAGTTGAAAAAATAAGGCCAACAATTCAAAAGGTTCTGGCGGATGCAAAGCTTGCTCCGGAAAACATCAATAAGGTTATATTAATTGGTGGCATGACGAGAATGCCACTCGTAAGAAAATTTGTTGAAGATATCATGGGCAAACCGGCAGAAAGGGGTGTTGACCCAATGGAAGCAGTGGCTATAGGTGCAGCGATACAGGGAGCAGTGCTTGCTGGCGAAATAAAGAACATAGTGCTGCTTGATGTAACCCCCGTGTCCCTTGGAGTTGAAACACTGGGCGGCATATTTACGAAATTGATTGAAAAGAATACAACGATTCCAACAAAGAAATCGCAGATATTTACAACTGCTGAAGACTTTCAGACTACTGTAACAATCCATGTTCTTCAGGGAGAAAGGCCTATGGCAGCCGATAATGTATCGCTAGGAATGTTTAATCTTGATGGCATACCTCCCGCTCCACGCGGCGTCCCAAAAATTGAAGTAACTTTTGATATTGATGCAAATGGTATATTGCATGTTTCAGCAAAGGATACAGCAACCGGAAAAGAATCAAAAATCACCATAACTTCCAGAATGAGATTATCTGAAGAAGAAAAGCAAAAAATGGTCAAGGAAGCAGAAGAATATGCAGAACAGGACAAGAAAAAGCTAGAACTGGCAACACTCAGAAATGAAGCTGACACGCTTCTTTATACCTCAAGGAAAATGAGAACCGATATGAAGGACAAAATCAGCGAATCAGATGCCAAACAGCTAGAGCAGGCTGAAAATGAATTAGGTGAAGCCATAAAGGGTAATGATGTCCAAGCAGTAAAGCAAAAAATAGAAGCTATTAAATCGATAATGGAAAAGATAGGCTCAAGCATGTATCAGAGCGCTCAGCAAAGCCAAGCAGGCGCTCAGCAAAGTCAGTCGCAAGCCGGTGAAAATAAAAAAACATATGACGTGAACGGTGAAAAGGTGTCCTGACTCTGAATGAGTTATCAAGGGAAGAAGGATTATTATGAAATACTTGGAGTTTCAAAGGACTCAAGCCAAGAAGAAATAAAAAATGCTTACAGGAAACTGGCATTAAAATATCATCCTGACGTAAATAAATCTCAGGAAGCTGAGGAAAAATTTAAGGAAATAACTGAGGCATATGCTGTTCTCTCAGACCCAGAAAAAAGGAAGCAGTATGATATGTACGGAGAGGAAGGTATACATGCTCAATACACCGATGAAGACCTTTTCAGAAATGTTAACTTTGATGATATATTCAGGGGATTCGGGTTCAACTTTGATGATATATTCAGAACTTTCTTTGGAAATTATGGCGGTTACAGGCAGGAAAGCCTTGACCTAGGTTACGACCTTGATTTAACACTAGAAGATTTGTTGTCAGATAAGCCCAAGTTGATAGAACTTAACAGAATAGATCCATGTCCTGTATGCAAGGGGAGTGGTTTGGAGCCGGGTGGGAAGTGGGTAACGTGCCCAGAATGCAATGGCACAGGCCAGAAAAGGGTTGTAAAAAGAGCAGGTTTTGCGAGTTTTGTAACAGTAAGTATATGTGATAGATGTCATGGAACTGGAAAGATAGCTGATAGACCGTGCAAGTCATGTGGAGGAACGGGAAAAGTCAGGAAAAACGTGAAAATAGAGGTTAAAGTGCCCGCTGGTATAGATGACGGGGATCAGCTCAGGATAAAGGGGGAAGGCAATTTTGGAAACGGCAGGCGTGGTGACCTTTACCTTACTGTGCACATTGTACCACATCAGAAGTTCAAAAAGGAAGGGCAGGATCTGGTTTCAACATTGAGTGTAAATTTTCTTGATGCAATTCTTGGAAATGAAATAGAGACAGAGGGTTTAAATGGCGAAAAAATAAAGGTAAAAATAAAGCCTTATACACAGCCAGATGATCTGATAAAAATAAAGGGCAAGGGCTTACCCAAACCGCATGGATTTGGAAGGGGGGATCTAATTTTTAAAGTTAAAGTTGCATTGCCAACAAATTTAAACGGTAAACAACGAGAGATCCTTGAAGAGCTAAGGCGTCAATATAATTAAATAACCAAAATATTGTAGGTTTCAACACACATGGCATCCTCACAGCCCTCGTTCCAGCAGTTCACAAATGCCTTTCTAACTCAGTTTAGTTCTGTTCTCCTTTCCAGTAATTATAGGGCGTTTGTTCTAACATGCTCTCTACTGTATGTTTCTCATTAAAGCTCACTAAAGTTCATCTACTCAATGAAGGTAAGAGCTTTATTGCTTAGGAATTGTAAATACATAAACCTAGAAGTATTTTTACCATCAAAATCCACTGTTTTATTGCTTCTTTGTCAGTAAATTATAAATTAATTTCTATGTCATTAACAATATCGGCGGCTGCATCTTTAAATACGGGGGGATCAGGCTCTTCTTCCATTATACCGTTTATCATATTCTTATAATCTACGTCTTGATTCATATATACCACTCTGTATCCTTTTTTCCCTTTGAAAAGTTTGGCGTTTGATTCCTGCTCAAAATCATTATATGGTACATTAATTATAGCTCTTTTTTTCATAGATGAAACTTCGATTAGAGAGCCATAACCTCCCATACATATTACAGCAGATGAATTTGCTATCAGCGATAGAGGATTGAATCGACTTTCGCCACAATTGGGGTTCTGAATCATTAAAGGAATACCTGCTTCTACTCTTTTTATTTTATGTATGATGCTGGTTCCAGCCTTTGTCCCGCCCAATGTAACCAGAATGTAGTTTTTATCACTTGTTTTGGGATAACTGGCACCATGAGTGAATACTTGACCAAAATATTTAAAATTCTTTTGGGTTGGAGGTGATAGCCCAATATAATAGTTTATGGTATTTTTAGCGAGAGAATCGTGATACCAACTGTTTAGCTTCCTAATTAGATAGTTTCCTATAGTCCCAAATTTTCCTGAAAATTCTTCAAAATCGGTTATGAAGAAAGTTTTTTTATTTATTTTGCCGAGCATCTCCCACCCTTCATCACTTATAATTGCATCATATGCGTCTAAATTAATTTCATTGATTTTCCTTTTATTATATGAAAATGTTTTATAAAGGTCTATAATGTTTTTAACGCCTGGGTACATTTGACCGTGCTTGAAAAATTTTTCAAAACTGTCCCCCATGCTTTTTAATTCATTTGAAATATAATGCACAGTTTCTCCTTTTGACTTTAAATATTCCAATGCGATGCCGGAAGTTATCCAAGTTAAGCTATAACCATGCTTTTTAAATTCCAACGACAGCCTGTAATCACGCGTTACATGACCCAGTCCCACACTCGACGATATGTAGAGTATTTTCATGTCTATTTCTATAATGTTACCAATAAAAAATCATATTGTCAATTTTACAGAATTATCAAATAACCGTAAATGAAATTTGTTTTTTTAGCAAATCCTCTTATTTGTAAGTTACTTACAATTCCTAAGCAATAAAGCTCTTACCTTCATTGAGTAGATGAACTTTAGTGAGCTTTAATGAGAAACATACAGTAGAGAGCATGTTAGAACAAACGCCCTATAATTACTGGAAAGGAGAACAGAACTAAACTGAGTTAGAAAGGCATTTGTGAACTGCTGGAACGAGGGCTGTGAGGATGCCAGTCTATTAGCATGCGCAATTATGTTAGCAAATAGGAAAAATAGCATCACATAAATCAAATTTGCTAAATTATAATTAAATAAATGCACTATGTACAATGCCTATATTGCTTCGACAGCCGGCAAGAAATAGAAACGGCCTTTTGAAATAAAGAAAAAATATGGTTATATTTATCATGGAAAATAGTTATATATCATATTTAATATATACATTGTTATGACACAATTTTCTTTTCTAACTCTACCGTCCAAATATACTTTTAATATAAGCATGTTATCAAGAGAGTGGTGGGGAATAAATGGAACAAATTAGCAAAGGCCTTGAAGATGTAAATTTAAAATGGACAAAGCTAACTTCTATCGATGGAGAAAAGGGAATTCTAAAATACAGCGGATATAAAGTTGAAGATATAATAAAAAGTGGGGCGCTAGTTGAGGAGATCCAGTACCTTTTCCTTTATGGTGAACTTCCAAACAAAAAGCAGTTATTTGATTTTCAGAAAAAAATCCAAGAAGGCTACTCTCTGCCTGATTATGTAATTAATGCAATAACAAATCTTCCTAATAACTCTGATTCTGTTGCGTTGCAGATGAATGCCTTTGCGGCTTTAGCTGCAACAGTACCATACAAATGGGATAAACAGACAGATAGGGATGTTGCCGCAAAAGTAGTAGGAAACATGTCTGCAATAACAGCAGCCGTATATCGTCACATATTAGGTTTGCAGCCTTTAAGGCCAGAATCGGGCGGGAGTTATGCAGAGAGCTTCCTTAAAGCAGCTTTTGGAAAAGACCCATCACAGGAACAAGTAGATGCAATGAATACGGCTTTAATACTTTATATGGACCATGAGGTTCCGGCTTCAACAACCGCGGGTTTGGTGGTGGTTTCAACACTAGCAGATATATATTCAGGCATAGTGGGTTCATTAGCCGCGCTAAAAGGTCCATTACACGGTGGAGCAGCAGAAGCAGCCATAGCCCAGTTTGTGCAAATAGGAGATGAAACAAAAGTTGATGATTGGTTTAAGCAAAATATAATTACAGGTAAAAGCCGCCTTATGGGATTTGGTCACCGAGTTTATAAGACCTATGATCCCAGAGCCAAGATATTTAAGTCGATCGCAGTTAATTTAATTAGAAATAATCCTGAAGCAGAAAAAATGTTTAAAATAGCTTCTAGGGTTGAGGAGTTGGGAATAGCTAATATGGGAAGCAAGGGGATATATCCCAATACGGACTTTTTCTCAGGAATTGTCTATATGTCACTTGGATTTCCGTTAAAGAATAACATATATACAGCCCTTTTTGCGCTATCTAGAGTTACTGGATGGATTGCTCATTTTATAGAGTACGTTGAGGAACAGCATAGATTAATAAGGCCAAGAGCAGTTTACACCGGCCCAGCAGATAGAAGCTTTGTACCAATTGACCAAAGGTAAAAAAGCATTTTTAATGTCGGGATAGCATTATTTCAAGCTAAAAAAGATGATTTAACAGGATTAGGCATGTTAGAAGTTTGAAGGAAACAATCAGCGTGCGCCGGTGACATGTTAGAGGACGCCCATAGGGCACCAAACTGGCATGTGCTATTCAATTAGATTGCAGATAAACCCTTAAGGGAGAGGGGAGAAGGGAGGCTCACCCGCTATAACCGTGAATGTATGCCGTGGTACGAGAAATTCGAGATCATACACGTTTTCCACGGTGTGCATAATAAAAAAGATTCATCTGTTATCTTGTAAATGATTGGGGGTTTATTTGTTATGTTAAAAACGAACTTTTTAGTGGAGTTAGATTTGCAAAACATATTCTTTGGGCTGTAGGACAAAATTGTTGCCTGCATTATAGTCAATTAATCCCTCTTTGCAATTTGCATATTTAACATTAAATTTCATTTTATAAAATATCTTTTATGTAAGATTATATATGACTTCTCATAATGAAACATTATAATGATAAGGACATCAGCGACACATTGAAGGCTATAGATGAACACATAAGAGATGAGCTGAAAAGCAGGCCAGAGCAGAAGAGGGACTGGAGGACATACGTATGAACAGATGGATGCTGAGAGGATAAGGGAAGCTATAAAGTCGCTAGAGCCTTATGATGATAATGATTATAATAAGGGCAAGCAATCAGCAAAAAAGCGAAATGTATTTGCTTATTCGTTTAGGCTGATTGACTTAACTAAGATGGCATTTGGGTCAAGCATAAAATCAGAGAAGGAGGACAGGGCAATGCTGTTCCTTAAGACGGTTGATGTAAAGCTGAAAAGCGTCAGGCTTGATAAGTATTACAGCGAATCCAGTTATGTGTCTCGGTTTGACAAGGACACAGCCGTGTACATCATATCAAAGAAGGATGCAACTCTAAATGGATCACAGAAGTGGAAGGACACAATGAAGGAGTTTGTCTCGAATACAATGGAATATCTCGAGCAGTACCATCAGAGGAGCAATTCAGAAGCCGGCTTTGCTGCTGACAAGAAGATACTCGGGTGGGGAATAGCACAGAGGAAAGAAGACAGGATTGACAGCGCTCTGTTCTGCACAGGTTTGTGGCACAACTTTCTTTACCTAAATGCATAAAACAATTTTGCCCCACAATATATTCTTTGGAAATAAATAAATAGGAATAAAATTGCAGGGTGACGTTAATGAGCGCTAATACCACAGAATTAAAGCCAATAAAAGATGTTATTACTGAATTGGGTGTAGATATAACTAAAGGACTTTCTGATGAAGAAGTAAAAAATAGAATTAAAAAGTACGGATATAACGAAGTTGAGGAAAAAAAGAATCATCAATAAAACGGCTATTAAAAAAATTCTGGGGATTAACATCATGGATGCTCGAAATCACAATGGCTTTAACATTAATTCTTCACAAATTTTTAGATTTTTATGTTGTAACTGGTTTGTTGCTCCTCAATGTAATCTTGGGATTTGCTCAAGAACAAAGGGCAACTGCTGCGCTTGAAACACTTAAACAAAAATTACATGTAATGACTAAAGTTATGAGAGATGGTTTGTGGAAGACTATCTCTGCAAAGGAACTTGTCCCCGGTGATGTAATACGGGTGAGGGCGGGGGATTTTGTGCCAGCAGATTTACGAATATTGGAGGGCAACGTTGAAGTTGATCAGTCAGCCCTAACTGGAGAATCACTAACTGTATCAAAAGAAACAGGTGATCAAGTATACTCTGGATCAATAATCAGACGCGGTGAAATAACCGGAATAGTAGTTGGTACTGGCGCTCATACATTTTTTGGTAAAACAACAGAACTAGTAAAGATTGCTAAACCTAAACTACATATGGAAGAAGTGATTTCTCAGGTAGTAAAGTGGTTGCTAGTAATTGTTGTTGTGCTTCTAGGTGCTGCCCTTGTATTTTCAGCAATAGAAGGGCAAAACTTGCTTTACCTGCTGCCCTTAGCTCTTGTTTTGCTTGTTTCAGCAATACCTGTCGCATTGCCAGCAATGTTCACAATAACGATGGCACTGGGGTCAATGGAGCTATCTAAAAAAGGTGTACTAGTAACAAGGTTAAGCGCATCAGAAGACGCAGCTAGTATGGATACTTTATGCGTTGACAAGACTGGAACCATTACGCATAATACGCTTTCAGTTGTGGAAGTTATTTCATTAAACGGATATACTCAAGATAATGTCATAGAATATGGTACTCTTGCATCACAGGAAGCCAACCAAGATCCAATAGATTTGGCATTTATTAACGAGGCGAAGAACAGAAAAATAGATCTATCAAACTATACTGTAAAGCAGTTTATCCCATTTGATCCTTCAACAAAAAGAACTGAAGCGATAGTAAACATCGAAAATAGAGAAATAAAAATTGTAAAGGGAGCAGTTAATATTATATCAAAACTGTGTTCAATGGATGAAAAAACAAAGGAGCAAGTAAACGATGCGGTAGAAAAAATGGCCAATAATGGTTACAGAAGCCTTGGTGTCGGATTAATTGAAGGAGATAAAACACAGTTGGTTGGTGTTGTTGGACTTTATGACAAGCCACGGTCAGATTCATCAAAGCTAATTTCTGAACTCAAAACCCTTGGTATAAAAGTTAAAATGCTTACTGGGGATGCTGCGCCAATAGCCAAAAGGATGGCAAGTCTTGTTGGGCTAAGTGATAATATAACCTCAGCATCAGAATTTAGAAAATTGGATGATGAAACAAAAGTTGCAGAAATAATAGAAAAAAGCGATGGATTTGCAGAAATATATCCTGAAGACAAATACAAAATTGTCAAATCATTGCAGTTAAAAAAGCATATAACCGGAATGACGGGGGATGGTGTAAACGATGCACCTGCTTTGAGACAGGCAGAAGTAGGCATAGCAGTTAGCAATGCAACGGATGTAGCAAAAGGTGCAGCAAGTGTAGTATTAACACAGGAGGGGCTTATAAATATAGTTGATTTGGTAAAAACGGGCAGAATGATATTTCAAAGAATAGTTACTTGGATATTCAATAAGGTGGTCAAAACTTTTCAGATAGTCGTTTTTGTTGTGCTTGCCTTTTTTATTTGGGGTAAATTTATAGCAGGTGCCTTTGATGTCCTATTGCTTCTGTTCTTAATAGATTTCGTTACAATTTCAATCTCAACCGATAAAGTCAGGTGGTCAAAGAACCCTGATAGATGGGATGTAAACTGGTTGGTCAAAATATCAATGATACTGGGCGTGGCGGTGGTCATAGAATCTCTATTAATAGAATATATAGGGATTAAATACTTTGGGTTATTGAACAACTTGAGCAGCCTGCACACATTTGGGTTTGACATATTGCTTTTGTCTGGGATGTTTACCATATTTGTGGTGAGAGAAAGAGGGCACTTTTGGGATTCTAGGCCAAGCAATGTGCTTTTGGGTGCAATACTTGCAGACATAACTTTAAGCAGCCTGGTTTCAATTACAGGCATTCCAGGATTGGCTCCAATTCCTGTAATTGATGTATTGACTGTGATTGGGCTTTCAGTTTTATTTTCTCTAATTTTAAATGACTTCATAAAAATCATGATCCTAAAAAATATAGCCAGCAAATAAAGCAAAATTATTGTTACAAATATTTTTAAACCAAGGAGTAGTAGGTTATAAAAGTTAAAATTGGAACCATTTGATTTACTAAAGGATTTTGAAAAAATGCAACGGGGACAGAGAGAGAAATGGAAAAAAGCTAGGGCGCTTATTGAAAATTCAGATAGAGAAACTGTAGGATTTATTGAAGGGCCGCCCACAATGAATGGTGAGCCACATATAGGCCATATAAGGGGGCGCGTAATAAAGGATATTTTTTACAGAATGGAATCACTAAAGGGCAGAAAGGTCTTTTTCAGGGCTGGCTGGGATACACAGGGTCTGCCCGTAGAGCTAGAGGCTGAAAGGGAGCTTGGCATAACAGGAAACAAATATCAGGTTCTGAACCAAGTTGGAGAAGACACTCTGGTTAAAAAGTGCAAGGAGTTAGTACACAAGTATAATGAATCTTGGGTCAAGGCTGACACGGTTCTCGGTATGATGTTTAATTATGACCTAGCATATTGGACATATAAGGATGAATACATTGAAAAGGAATGGGACATACTAAGGACAGCAAATGCTAAAGGATTATTGTATGAAGATTACAGAGTTGTAGCATACTGCCCCAGCTGCCAGACCAGTTTAAGCAACAGCGAGGTTGCTCTTGGTTATAAAGAAGTTATTGATCCAAGTCTTTTTTATAAAGTAAAACTGATTGATCAGGACTCGTATTTGATAGTATGGACTACTATGCCATTTACAATTGTAACAGACGAGGCGGTTGCAGTTAACCCTGATGAAATTTACAAGAAACTAAAGGTGGGGAATGAAATATGGTTTGTGGGAAGCACGTCTCTGGAATCATTCGTAAAAGTTACAGGTATTGAGTATGTAATTTTAGGAGAACTTAAAGGCACTGAATTGGATGGTAAAAGATATATGCCGCCTCTCCTTGAGGAGGTTCCTGGCCAGAAAAACATGTTTAATGATGGGGCGGCTCATAAGGTTTTTGCGGAACAATTTGTGGACGTAACTACGGGTAGCGGTATAGTTCATCTTAGTCCAGCTAACGGTGAAGAAGACTTTGAAGTTGGCAAAAAAAGAAACCTTCCAGTTTTTAATCCAATTGATGATCAAGTTAGGTTCACAGAACAGGCAGGAAAATACAGGGGGCTTTTTGTGAGGGATGCCGACGATATAATAGCTGAGGATCTTAAGAGAAAGGGCCTTCTTGTTAAATATGGAAAAATAAAGCATTCTTATCCCACATGCTGGCGGTCTGGGCACAAACTGATATACATGGCGAGGAAAGAATACTTTTATGATATAGGCCAAATAGGCGAGTCGGCTCTTAGTGAGGCTTCTAAGGTTGAGTACTACTATGAGCAACCGAAAAACAGATTTCTTGACATTATAAGGGAGAAGAAGCCTTGGTGCATAAGCAGGGAAAGGGTTTGGGGAACCCCACTTCCAGTATGGGTTTGCAAAAACTGTGGAAAAAGGATTTATCTTTTCAGTAGAAGAGAAATAGTGGATAATGCAAAGAGCCTTCCAGACGGTCAAAACTTTGAATTACACAAACCATGGATCGACAGAATAATAATAAAATGCCCTTATTGTGGTGGTGATGCGTATAGAGAGCCATTTGTTCTGGATACATGGCACAATAGCGGTGCTGCACCATACGCTTCATTAAAAAATGAAGAATATAACAAAATAATACCTGCAGAATTTCTAACAGAAGCAATAGATCAAACTAGAGGATGGGCTTACACTTTATTAATAGAGGGTGTGCTTTTTAATGGGAAATCACCTTATAGGTCATTTCTTTTCACAGGTCATGTAGTTGACGAAAAAGGAGAAAAAATGAGTAAGAGCAAGGGCAATGTAGTTTATGCCAATGAAATCCTCAGCAAATATCCAGCAGATCTGATCAGGCTATATCTTATGTGGAAGGCCAGCCCCATAGACACGCTTAATTTTGATATAAAAGAAATGACTGGGAGGCCATATCAGATACTCAATACCTTGAATAACCTGCACACATACTATTCCATAAATGCCAAATATGATAATTATAAATGGTCAGAGGAAAATAGGGGGGAAATTTCTGAAAAGGAAAAATGGATACTTAGCGAGCTAGATGAACTTTTCAAGAGTTACATGGAACTTTATGAAAAAAGGAAGATGAATGAAATGGTTAGGGTATTGGACAGATTTTTGATAGAAGAAGTAAGCCAAAAGTACGTGCCGATAATAAGGAACGAACTATGGGACGATACCCCTGAGATGAGCGCAAGAAGAAATGGAATATATTGGACCCTTGGGAAATTACTGAGGTCTCTGGACATACTGTTGCACCCCATCGCACCCTATCTGACAGACAGTCTGTTTGAACAGGTGTTTGATGCTAAGGAATCAATAATCATCCACGGTTTTGAAGAAATAGATGTTAGGCTAGTGGATGTAGCATTAGTCAACAAGTACAGTTTTATCTGGAACATTATATCATTATCAAACAGTGCAAGAATGAAAGCCAAACTTAAGAGAAGGTGGCCGCTAAATACAATGCTCATTTATTCAGAAAAAAATGTTGATAAATCATATCTTGAGTTGATAAAGCAATTATCAAATGTAAAAGAAGTTAAACTGGTTAATGCGCTTAATGAATTACCAATAGAAGTCAAAATATCCTTAAGGAGGGGCGAACTGGGTAGGGCATTTAAAAGAGAGGCGTCAGATGTGGAAAAGACCATTCAAAGCATGCAAAACAAGGAACTGGTGTACCAGATAGTAAAAAATGGACAGGTTAATGCTGGTAAATATATAATTCCAGCTGGGCTGTTTGACATATTCTATATCCCAAGAGAAGGATATGAGTTGGCAGCAGATAAGAATTTAGTGGTAGTTTTAAGTCTTGAAAGAGATGAAAAATTGGTTAATGAAGGATACGTCAGAGATGTAGCTAGAAGGGTCCAGTATGCTAGGAAAGAAAGAGGGTACAACCCTACAGATATAATTGAAAGCGCTGATCTTTATGTGGAAGATAAGGAACTTTATGATGCATTGTTTAATAAAGAAGATGTTCTAGGAAGTTTGACAAGGGTAAAGAAAATAACCACTCATTTTGGGAATCCTAATACAAATGGCTTTTTAAAAATGGATCTGGACGATAAAGTCATATATATAAAAATTTAATTTAAAGTGTGTTAAATCCACACATAATCTGATCACTCATGCTGGCAATTAACAAAATGCGCTTCAACCGTTCAGGTCATAGAAAGGAAACGTCAACTTCATTTGTGATAGATAGAAGAATTTTAAACGTTTTGGACAAGTTCTTTATTATCATCAAATTTTGGTTTTATATAATAGAATTAATGCTTCTTCTTTTTATAATGTTTTTAAAATCACCATTGTCATAATATATAAACACCTGTATGTATCGTTATACCAAGTGCTTCATCACTGTAAATTATCTACATTCTGTATATGTTTTATAAAAATAGCAAGTATTCGGCGGAATCTGAGGCCAGCTAACGTAAAATTATAGAAAACCAGAGCTGTAGCTCAAAGGATACCGGATTCTTTACTCTAATGTTCATTTTAGTCTAATTGACAAACGTCAATAATACAATGTTCTCAATCTGGCATACTAGCCCTAAGGGAAAAGCGGTTCCTTTAAGGTTGATCATAGGTTCGTGGTGCACCGCCTTAGTTCCAGCAGTTCACAAATGCCTTAAGCCAGTTTAGCTCTGTTCTCCTTTCCAGTAATTATAGGGCGTTTGTTCTAACATGCTCTCTACTGTATGTTTCTCATTAAAGCTCATCTATTTAATAAAGGTAAGAGCTTAGGAGATTGTAAATGCATTAAAGAAACTCAAGTTAGAATAAAACAATCATCGCGCGCCGGTGGCATGTCAGAGGACGCCCATAGGGCACCAAACTGGCATGTGTTGTTCAATTAGGTTGTAGACAAACCCTCAATGGATGGTCATGGGAAGTCGTGAGAAGATTTAACAGTTAAAGGTTATAGCTACAGTTAGTTGAAAAACATAAGAAATATTAATTTGCGCAAAGGAAGCAACGTTAAATTGGCTATGATGAGAATGAGGATTGATATATGTGGTAATATGTGATATGGATCTTGAGCTCTGAGCCAAATTAGTATATTAATTTCAGTAAAGTTTTTCTATTCAAAAAATATTAGATTATTATGATGCCGATTAAGAGTGAAATCATGGAAATAGTAACTAGACAATCAAATTTAACAGACATAGAGCTTTATAATTCAGTTCAAAAAAAATATTCTTGGTTAAATATTAAAGAATTTAACAGGGAGCTTATGGAGCTTGAAATTTTAGGGCTAATACACGTATTTCAAATAGGTAAGGATAAAAGAAGAATAGAGCTTGTCAGCGGTCAGGCGTCATTTTCTGGGGAATTTGATTTTTGAAAAACAGTTTTGCATAAATTTTATATTATGCAGACAATATAAGAAACTAAAAACGACTCCTTTATATACCGTTGGGTCATCTTTTAAATTGTCTAATCCTACCATCTTCTAGCAAGCAATTATAATGGTCTTTCAAGTTATCAATAAGTAAGTGAATAATCGGGGAAAAATATTGAAATCCGTCGTCTGTTAGAGCTGACAGGGTTATTTATTTCCTCTGGTGCTATTGTTTTTGGTCTTTCATTTCAACTGCTATGATAGCGTACCACTCGCCGTTTCTATATTTCTTCACTTGGCAGTTTTCACCTTGCCCCCTACTTCCCTGTGCTTTACCATCCATCCTCATCCTTCCTATCTTTGGCAACGTTATGCTGTTCTTGTAAATCCATTTGAAGTTTGCTTGTGGGTATGTTATGCTTGAAACATAGTTTTTGGTGTGAGGTACTTCCTTCAAAGAAGTTCCTAAATGATGTATCAAGCCTCCGCCGAACATCCTACAATACCTGAGTGCGCTATTGTTAACTCCGGATTTTCTTTATACAATGTTGGGCGACACGTTCTGCTGTTCAGCGCATGTCAGGCCCTAAAATTTTCAAACAAGCCTTTCATAATGCCCTGTTATGTAGCACTTGCAGCTGATCGTAGATGGTTTTCTCCTATCTGGGTAGAGCACTAAGGCAACAACAAAAAAGCCGTTTTCCTTTTCATGTATAATAGCTTAATCAGTTACCGGTTCAGAGCTTTCCACGCCCAAGACTTTTTGCCACATCTTAGATATCCTCACATTATATGTAGGAATTGAAATGCATGATGAAAAAGGTATTAAGCTTTATGACTATAAATGAACTATGCGGGAGCGCTTTATATGTTCAGCTAATGAGATCAGCTTTAAATTACTCAACCAACACGATATCTGTGTTATTTGATTTTAGGGTTTTTAATAAATGAAATTATGTACAGGATTAATATGACCGTTCGTGGTGGAGCTAACTGGGTTTCCAAAATGTTCATGATCACTAGTACGTCATTATCTGTCTTAGGGCTGTAAGCGGCTGGCCCGTTTTAAAAGCAGTTTAGCAAAGCACTTTATAATCTGCCACAAGATCATTGGAGCTCACTATTTCCTTAGTTTCATCAATACATCATCAACCAGAAACACATTTTATATACAAAACAAATGCTTACAGTTACGCGTAGCATTTTATGCCAGCCCTTCATCGAATATATTTACATCCTTTGTTTCAGGACCTAAAAACATGCCTGTTCCAAATAACACAGCACCTATAAGAATTACAATCGAAACCGAAATCCACACATTATTCCCTTCAAAAGGAACCATAAATTCATGCAGAAGATCAACATAATATGTGAAAAATCCAGCTATAAACAGACCAAATAGCTGTCCAAATGCGTAGCCAGAAGACCTGTGGGACGTCTTGAACCTTTCTGAAAAGTACGCGTGTATAAAGCCGAACTGCATTAATGTGAAGCTTGCAATATAAACTCCGATAACTGATCCAAGGAACAGGCTGGTTTTAGATATATACGCGAAGCCGTACATAGCTGGAATTATTGTTAAAGCAGTCATGCAGGCTAAAATTAGTCCCCACCTTCTCCTGCCAAAAAGCTGAGAAATTATACCAGATGATAGGTCAAACAATGCGGAAACAAGGGTGACCAGAGTCACTATGGACAGAGCCACGCTGTATTTCAAAAGTGCAGGAGGGCTAACCAGAATTGTAGTTTCAAGACTGGAAAAAGGGAAATACATCAAAAACATCCCTACACTCACCAAGAACACCTGTAAGGTGGTGTAAACTGTTGGCCTTTTAAAAAGTGAAAAGAAAGGCGTTTTTTCCACTTCGCCCTTCTTTTTCACGTCTATATATGCAGGAGATTCCTTTAGCAGATACAGGGCAAGGAATCCTATTACCAACGGCACAAGCGCTGTCAGGAAAACGCCTCTCCACGCCCACGATTTCATTGCAACTAGCCCAAAATATTTATCAAACGCCAAGGTAATAGCAGTTACAAGCACCATTCCAAATGCAAACGAGCTGTCCAGTATTCCGCTAACCATCCCCCTCCATTTTGCAGGAGTCCATTCTATAGCAAATGGATCACCTGATGCATATTCTCCTCCTATAAAAAAACCAGTAAACATCCTCATTATTAAAAATGCATAAAATGAAATCAGACCTACTTGCGAATAAGATGGCAGAAAAGCCGGCAGTACTGTAAATGCGGCAAGTGAAATTATTGAAACGATCATTATCCTCCTCCTACCACCTTTATCAGCAAAATGCCCCAAAACCATTCCACCAACAGGCCTAAATAACAGGGTCACTGTGAGAGCAACAAGTATTGAAAGCGATGCAATCAACGGTGAAATTTTTGACGGTAGAAAAACTACTGATAAAATGGGAAGCATAACGCCAATTATGGAGATATCATAAGCTTCCAGCACTCTTATTATGAACTGAAAAACTATTGCTAATGCTGTATATTTGCTGGAAACGACTCTTGAATCACTGATCAAATGAAATCGTTGTTCGCAATTAATTTATAAATATAACGCAGTTATTTTGGGCTTCTCAGCACTTTACATTAGTTAGAAACTTTTTGGCACATGCCGTTTTATTGAACTTTTATGAACACAATAAAAACCACACAGCAGCCCAATAATGGTAATATATACTTATCATACGACGATATAGCGATAAGGATGAAGGTGGTGGTAAACCACTAACCAATGACCCTCCTTGAGGGAACACCGTTCTTTACTTCAGGGCGGCTAGTATGTCAGCGAAGGAAAGTCAACTTAATGGATGATGGTTTAAAGAAATAAATATAAGTTTTTGCAGGAAACTATCTATCCCATCCATAGCTGCCTGGGTCTTTTACCTCACCTTAACCTACAATTTTAAATAAATTCATCTAAGCTTTTCCACTACATTAAGTGCCTTTATAGAATCTGATCTTGACATAAAAAAATAGATGTTTCTGTCAAACCTAAAAGCATGTATGATATTAATTCCCATGGTATTAAATAACATTATCAACGGGTGGTAAGGAATATTTTTAACGCTTCCAGAAAAACTTACTTTGAGCAAAACCATGTCAGGTTCTGAGCCACTTTCATTTCCTTTAATCACAGCTTTTACCTTACCTTCATCAATAATAGCCAGTAAGATATTAGAAAAATCAAGCTCATTTATATTTTTAAGGTCATAGATTTTTTCTGTAACACCTGATTCAAGTGAAACGTTTGTACCCCGCGTGGAAATATTCTCGATTGCCACATTCTTGTTTATCAATTTTGTAAGCGCCTTTTCAATTGTGTTTAGCTTTACATCCTCGTTTGTAAGAGAATCCACAACATTCTTAATCTGCCTAGATAATGCATTAAGATTTGCTAATCCGCTACTAAGGACTATCTGATAAAGGATATTCTCGTCAACGACCTTTTTTACAGCGTCAGTAACTTTCATAATCAAGAATATAATTTCGATATATATAATATTTTTTATATTATTGTTGTTTTTACCTTTTTTTTGAAATATAGACTTAAAATAGAAGTTAATCATATCTATAATTTAATTATAAAGGTTTATCGGCTAGTGTGTGTATGAAAAGGCTTCTGGTATCAATCAATAAGTGCAATCCAACAGAAGATCCCTATGGCAAACTTTGGCGTTTAACATATAGCTTTGTTTTAGAGCTGGGAACCTCATTTAAGTAGCCATAAACTGAACCAATATTGGGTTCGCCGGGGAAGGGATTCGAACCCTTGAGGGCTCGAGGCCCACTGGCTTTCCTGTTTGGGATCTCGAGGCCAGCCCTTTAACCACTCAGGCACCCCGGCACGCATTAACCTTTCCATAAACCTATTGCAAGCCCAAGAATAAAAAGTATGGGGAGCCCTACAGCTACACTTGGTGCCTTACTAACAAGGTACCCGAGAAAACTTACTAGTTTAGTAATAAGAAGATTTGCAGAAATGCCGGGCAATGATATTCCTACATATGCAGCTATTAGTGAGCCTATTATGAATAGGATAAACGACATAATGCCTTTTTTTATTGCCACCCCAAACAGCAACCCATCCGCAAATGTTAGAATAAGGTACAGTAGGCTCTGGTAATTTGACGGTATAGCGAAACCAGTCATGTTTATTTTAAAAACTAACAAGTTTAAAAACATTTATTCACCAGTGTTAGTGTAGGCCATAGTCACTAAGAAATAATATATGAGAATGTAAACTCAATTTTATCATTAGGTAAAAGGGCACGCAAAAGGCATAAAATGAAATAAAAATTAGTTCTAAGCCAAGAAATGGGTCATAAAGATATTTAAAACAGCGCCAAAAAAAGAAATCCTATTAGCATAATAATAATAAGAGCGTAGTACATGCTCCTTCTATTTCTTGATAGAGGGGTAACAGTATCCAAGGGATTTGTAAAGCCCAGCGATCCCTGTGCAAATATTATGATAAGTGCAAAGACAAAAAAGCCCATCAAAGACATAAGCATAACGCTAAGAAGGTCCATTCCCATGCTCCTGTATTTTACACTATCTACCATTAATCCTCCATCAAGCTGCCATGTGGGAAGAAAATTTACAAACACGATTGTAAAAGCGAACAGTGCACCTGAAATCAGCGGATTACCAAAATTAATGTACCGCCCGATCAAGTAGGACATTATGGTTATGCCCGGCTTTGATATCGGCGAGAGCGGTAAAAAATTGCCGATCAGAATAAATGGTAATACCGAAATTAAAGCCAATAAAATACTAAAAAACCCTAGGTCAAATTGCTGATTTTTATTGACCGGAAATGCATTTGGGGAAGTTATAAAACCCATAAATGGCACCACTGCGGGGATGCCCGGCACCAAATATGATAAACCGCCTTGTCCCCATTTCCTGCCTGCTATTAGCCTGCCAACTTCATGAAGCGCTAGCAGTACCAGCACCGGTAACGAAAAGGCCACTAACAGCAAAATAGAGTTCCCTACTTGAAAGTAGCCATCTATGATTAAAGCAATTATGGATGCAACCAAGAGCACCGGCTTTATTTTGGAAGGTCCTGATTTGGGCGCATTAAAAATGGTAAGGGAATAGTTTTTGCCTGAAGATTTTAGTTTTGGTAATGCGCCCGTTCCTAAAATATCATGGTAAAGTGCAATAAATGCTTGTTCTACATTTTCAGAACTCACAATATATTCAAATCCATCTTCAAGCCTGTAGAAATCTATTATTTTAAAATGCTTTCTAACCGCTTCGTCTATTTTGCCCTCATCCATGATTGTAATTATGCTACACCAACCTTTTAACCGTTACGAACACTCCAAAGCAGAGCTTATATTTTTCAGCTATATCAGTAAGTGCATGAAGATGACGCTCTTATCTGGGGGCACCGCTGGGGCAAAAATGGCATATGGGTTAAAGAGTGCTGGAGCAGACTTTAATGTAATAGTAAATACAGCAGATGACGATGTTGTGCTGGGCCTTTATATTTCACCGGATTTTGACTCCATCCTTTATTCACTTATGGATGTATTTGATTTTGATAGGAACTGGGGTATCAAGGATGATACATTTTATTTTTATCAGTGGTTGGAAAGATATTCTTCAAAGCCGTACATAGCACTGGGGGATAAGGATATTGCACTGCACGTTCTACGTTCTTATCTCCTTAAACAGGGTAAGGCACTTTCTCAAGTATTCGAGGAAATCACAGAATTAAGTAATGTGAGGGTAAGAATATTTCCACCAAGCAATGATAGAATAACAACCATTGTAAGAATAGGAGGCACAGAATTTACATTTGAGGAATATTTCGTTAAAAGAATTACAGGTAGTCTGGAATGCATTTATATCCGCGGTTCTGAAAATGCTACGGCATCAACAAGTGCTCTAGGGGCTATCAATGATTCAGACGTTCTGCTCATTGCTCCCAGCAATCCATTTGCCAGCATTTACCCGATTTTATCTATAAAAGAAATAAGGGAAGCTATGAGAAACTTCAAAGGTACTAGGATAGCTATTTCTCCGATAAGAAATAATGTAGCATTTAAAGGACCAGCAAGCAAAATGATGGGTGATCTTGGATTTGAGCCTAGCCCTTATAGTGTTGCTTTGCTTTATAATGGATTTATAGATAAAATTGTAATAGATAGCAGTGATGCCAGATATGCCGATTCAATTAAAAAGATAGGCATCGAGCCAATTATTATGAATAATATATATATGAAAGACAAGGCAGAAATTAAGGAATTTATTCAAACATTTCTTTCTAAAATCTAAATTATTACCTGAATTTTTTAAAATTATAATTACCTTCCATATAAAATGTATCTATCAGCGTGAGGTATGAAAGCAAAAAGAACTCGACCATCCCTGAATCTTTTTCTGTATTCAAATTTATATCCTCCCCCCTCATTATCTTTAAATATTTTTTACGACAGCTGTGAAAAATTGATTTGATATTTTTTTCAGTGAGCCTTATACCTGCATCCTCAAGGGCAGACGAAAAACTTCGGGCTAATCTAGTGTCATAAACCCCAACCCTAATCACTTCTGAAAATGCTGTAATGTAATCATAAAGCTCACTCATGCTTTCAAAAACATCATAGCTCATAACCGTTTTATATAATATAAAAAATGGTAACTTATAAACATATATGCATAGTTAAAAAATAGGGTGTGAGACACTATTCTGGCATGCTCATCTATCAAAATTGAATAGATTGTGCCACAGGCCTGTGCAGAACAGAGCACTGTCAATCCTGTCATCGCGCCTCTTACTCATCCGAGCATCTTCTTGTCAGCAGCAAAGCCGACTTCTGAATTGCTCCTCTGATGATACTGCTCGAGATATTTCATTGTATTCTGGACAAACTCCTTCATTATGTCCTTCCACTTTTGTGAACCATTTAGTGTGTCACTCTTTGGTATTATGTACACCTTGCCACCAAACAGTATAGACAGGGTTGGAATAGTACCTGTCAAGTATGTGTGAAAGTATTCGATGAACTGGGAAAACTTAGTGAGGACAGGGCAGTTCACGAGCAGACACTCCATGCAACTGAGTAAAAGCAATCTGCACAAACATTTTTTTATTTAATATCTACTAGTTTAATGGATGATAGAGCTACAAGATCTAAAAAAAATTTACCAGAACGGCCAAGTAGCACTAAAGGGGGTGTCTGCAACTTTTAAAGGTAGAGTAACATCTATAATAGGCAGGAACGGCGCTGGTAAAACGACTCTTATGAGAATACTATCAACTCAACTAATACCTACATCTGGTTCAGCTAAAATTAATGGCTTGGATATACTTAAGGATGGGGACATGATAAGACAGCGGTTGGTCAGCATACCACAGGAAGGAAGGCCAATAGGACTTCTTTCACCACTAGAGCACCTCAAAATATATCTTGCAGCCAGAGGAATGTCATTTAAGGAAGCATCGAATGAGGCTGAAATTGCACTTAAAAAGCTAGAATTATGGGATGCCAGAAACCGGCCAACAGACACTCTATCAGGCGGTATGAAGAGGAAGCTTTTTGTTGCAATGGCAATAGCTTCCGGTGCAGAAACAGTTTTTCTTGACGAGCCAACCACGGGACTTGATCCTGTATCAAGGTTGGAAGTGTGGTCTGCTATAAAGGAGCTGAGTTCAGAAATTCTCCTTACAACTCATTATATGGAGGAGGCAATCGCACTTTCTGATGAAATAGTATTCATGGATGGTGGTATGATAATAAAGAAGGGTTCCATAGATCAGCTTCTTAGGGATTTTGAAGGTAAAATTAGGGTAGAATCAACTAGCCCTATAGAAGGCTGGACCAAAATAGGTAATACTTACATCTCCTATATTAATATTGAAAATTCAGCCGAATATGTCTCGAAGGGGTTTTCAGTAAAACAGATAACGTTGGAAGACCTTTTTGTGAGGTACGGTGTTCAAATTGAATCTTAGATATGTCATTGCAATGGGATGGTATTACGGTTTTTCAACCATTACCAGGGGGCCTTCCTACATAGTGGCTTCACTGAGCCTGCCACTAACCATGCTATTTTTAGTTTATATGCTGAGCAGAGGCGCTCTGTTACCCTATGCCATAATTGGTGGATTTATCTCCATGATTTCTTCCAATGCGCTGTCCAGCGCTGGCGATGCCGCTTTTTTGCGGCTTGAATTAAAGATACAAGATCTGTTTGTGGCATCAAAAATATCGTCAACAGACTACATGATCGGGATAATGCTGAGTTATCTTGTATTTTCATTCCCCGGACTATTAATTTATGCGATAATGGGGTACATCTATAAAATATTTGATCCTCTTTCTGCTATTATTCTTGTTTTTGTAATAATTTGCCTGATAGTAGCTACAACTTCAATTTCTTTTATAATAGCGGGATTTCTTTCACATATACGCAACGTATGGGGTATAACAGCCATACTTTCCATAGTTTTGACAATAATACCACCAATATTTTATCCCTATAATTACTTACCAAAATATGCAATATATCTTCTTGCTGTGTCCCCTGCAACTCCAGCATCTGTGTTGATGCAGGGCATAATAGGGCTTCAGCCTTTACAGTTGTCAATGGCAGCTATTTTGGTGCTTGAAACTGTTTTTTACTTTCTACTTGCAAAAAGATTTATGCACTGGAGGGAAAAGTGAATTTTGAACATTTTATTACGTTTTGACGCTTCTGACCTTAAGCAACCAATATATAAAATAGAATAGCAATGCTACTATGAAACCAATTCCTGCAGGGACAACTATTTTATCTATAATATTTACTACCGTGGGCCAGTGAGATCCCACTGACATTCCTATATATATTAGCAGACCGCTCCAGAGGGCAGAGCCCAATAGCGTAAAAAGTAAAAACCTCTTTATTTCCATTTTAAACGCCCCAGCCGGAAACGAAATCAGTGTTCTTGCACCAGCAAGCATTCTGCTAAAAACCACCGCCCATACACCATACCTGTTGAACCATGAAGTAGCAGCCCTAAGAGATTTTGCACTTATCCAAGATTTTTTGTAGATAGCCTCCATTCCAATCAAATAGCCAATATAATAATCAACCAGCGACCCAATCAGCGATCCTGCAATAGATGCAAAAAGAACCGGAAAAAGCCCCATCTTTCCTTGAGCTATAAGAAATCCGGAAAGTGGCAAAATGACTTCGCTAGGTATTGGCAAGGACGCGCTTTCCAATGTCATAAGAATAAAGATCATCAGGGGACCCCCAGCAGTAACTTCATATGCTGCCCAAACGGGTATAACGTATATTAATTGCTTGAAAAATGAGGCACCGTTAATACTTACAGGAATAAAGTACAGTGCTATGGCTATTATTATACCCGAAAGCGCTGAAAATATTATGGCCCTGTTCAATAACACAAATTTTTGGTTCGTTCTAAAAAGTCTTTCGCACAGGCAAGTGACAACTCTATTTTTAATTAAAATTTCTCATCAAATATAATTTTAATTTGTAGGTGATTCCTTCCTGTGTCAGTAAGGAAATATGGGTTTTACAACCGCCTACAACAAGGTAGCCGATGCATTTGAAATGGAAAGCCTTTTAAAATCAAATGTCTGGGCTTTAAACGTGTTAACCGGTTCAATTTCAACTATACTGGCTCATGACCTGCAGGTTTCGGAAAAATATGCATCATTACTTGGTAAGCGTGTTGAAAGCGGTATATTTTACAGAAAAACAGGCGATATGCTCAGGTCTGTGCTTGTTTCCGATTCATCAAAAGTGCTAGAGGCAGCAAAAAACATATCAGTTTCATCGAGTTTTTACTTGATTGTTAATGAAATTAATAGAGCAGAAGCTGAGCTGGCCCTTTTGGCTGAAGCCTCTGGGATTGAAGGCGTTGTAGTAGCCCAGGATCATGAAACATTTCAAAAGATGTTCAATTCAATGAAAATTTCCAGAATGTTAAAGGATTTCAAGGAGCTTGACTTGAATCTTGAAAATAATGGCACAGTTTACATTGACAGGATATTTAATGTCAAGGGTGTTGGTACAGTAATGTTAGGATTTTCTGGAACAGAAATCTATGTGCATGATAAGCTGATAGCATTACCATCAAATATAGAGATAGACGTAAAGAGCATACAGGTGCTTGATGAAGATCAGCCTTCAGTCGGACCCGGTGTAAGGGTTGGTCTTGCAATCAGGAACTCGGATCTTAGTGCGCTAGCAAATACTTATGGCCTCTTAAAGCCAGATATGCCATTAACAGATGAACTTAAGGTATCTGAAAAATTCAAATGGGCGCCAGATGCTAAAGAGCTGCATGTGATTTGTTGCGGAATGAAAGTCATGGGTGAACTTGATGGTAGCACATTAAAACTCAGAAACAAATTGCCCGCAGTAAAAGGTAGGTCACTTTTGATAAACCCTAACGTCAAGCCTGGATCTCTTCAGGTGTACGGTTATGCAGTAAACGGATGAGCTGTTTACAAATTCGTGAGCAAGAAAGCTCCGACATTCATAGAGAGATGAATTGCTAAGTATTTATTTTTATTAACGAGAATAACATAATAGAATAATGCGTAGAACAAACACAGTCATTGCTGGAAAGGAAACCAAAGTTAAATTAACTGCTCTTGAAAAATAATTCAAACTTCTGGAACTATTCATCAATAATAACACGAGTTAAGCAGGTTGGCAAGGAATACGGCATGAAAGCCTGTGAATGAGGCAAATACATCAAAGTCGTGTTCTCTATGTGGGGAAATTCACGAAAATGGAAGGATTAAGAGGGGCTTGTTCGAGTGTTCTCACACGGGAAAGGCAATAAACGCAGATTTGAACGGAGCAATAAACATGATGAAACATAGTCCGATGAGGGAAAATGGCTAACTGAAGGCGCAACCTGTGGTCTATCGCTGGAGCGGGGTGGGCAACCACTAGCAATGAAACAGTGAGAATGAAAACAGTAAACCACGAACCTATGATCAGCCTTAAGGGAACCACATTTCCTTTAGGGCTGTGAGGATGTCAGTGAGCATGCAGTGCTGGTTTTTAATTAAAAGTTAGGAGTTTGGGAGAGGCGGTAATTCTCAGCGTTTAGATGCACGAACTTTTGCACTGATGCCTGTGCTCTACCCAAAAAGGAGAAAACACTCAACGACCAGCCTTATTTAACTAAATAGCAGGACATTATGAAAGGCTTGAACATTTTAGGGCTTGACCTGCGATGAACAGTAGAATGCGCTGGTAGGATGTTTAGAATTTACACCTGCGTATACACCTATGGTGTGGCACTACTGGTGCATCGTTGAAACTCGCTGTGGATTAACCCAGAACGGGGAAGCTTTACCGTGAGAGGATGTCACTATTTATTCCCAGATAAAGGCTCAATGTTCATTATTTTTCCCTGTTTTTGTGCCATCCATGGCTCTCTTATATTTTCCGTAGTATACATTCGTGTCCAAAATATCCTTACCGCTGACCATGGTTTTTAAGGGCAACACGGACGACCATCCATTGCCTCTCATGTATATCTCTTCATGATCTGGATATGCAATGACATCCTTCTCATTATATCTAGAATCCGGCCAAATCTCCATATCCAAAATCACGATAGAATCATCAAGATCCGCTACAATCTGAGTAGAGTTATCGGGGCCCCTCACTTTTCCTATCAGATCCCCTGCCTTTATTTCAATCGTACTACTGTTAAACCTCAGATGACCTCTCCCTTTCAATATTAAGTAATACTCATCTATAGCAGAATGCGAATGCAATCTTGCTGAAACACCTCCCTGTGGTATCTCTTCTAGTCTGGCAAACATCCTTGAAGGTCCAAGGAGTGGTGTGAAGAATCTTTCTGACATGCCCTTTTCATTCCTACTGAGCTTGACCTCTGAACCTTTAGGTTTATCAAATATATTAATGACCGGTGGTGTGAACAAGTTTTTGTTCTTATCACCAAAGAAGATTTCTGAGGACCACATGGAGCACAGCCTGACAACAAAGTCTAGACCTTCCTCTGTTAGTGGAGGTACAATAACATGAATCTCCTTATCGGAATCTGCGTTGAGGTTTCCGCTTCTCTTCGCCATAGCGTCCCAGAACCAATTAGTTAATGGTATGAGGTTTCTCCCATGCCCATTGGGTACATCACCAATACAGGAAGGTAGAAACAACTTCCACGCTATGTCAAGCCTCACATAATTTGATGGATATTCATCTCTATTAGACTGTTCAATTATTATCATAATAAATACAAATATTTTTTATTTTTTAATTTTTCTCGATTTTTTGTGTATTTTTTTATCCCCAAATTAACCATGATGAGTTTTATTAATTTACCTTTATCACACCTCAAGAAGCCAGTAATCAACCATTCGGGTATCTCTCCCACTTTCCTCATTCACCCCTACAAATGGCTTCCCTGCTCATTACCCGAGGATGGTCCCCCTAATTTCGGCCAAGGATAAGCTCTTTGTAGGTTACATTCTTCTTGAGAATCCAGTATGCATAAACGACGATCTTCCTTGCTACAGCTATTATTGCCTTCTTTTCCCCCCCTTTGTGCTTTGCTTTATTCTCAGGTAAAATTCCTTCAATCTTTCTTTTATCAGATTTTATGCCTGCCCTTGCGCACTGTATGAGTATGCTCCTCAATACTGGGTCACCAGCCTTTGTTATATGGCCCGTATAGGACACATCGCCAGATTGGTGCAAGGATGGAACTAGGCCAAGATATGCAGCTGCCTGCTTGGAATCATGGAATCTTCCAACGTCGTCAAGCATAGTTGACAGGTAAAGAGCAGAATAAGGTGCAATGCCTGGAATGGTGTCCAGCAATTTCACCCTCTCATCGTTTGCCGCTGTTTCCCTGATGGCACTTTCCAGCTCATCAATAATTGAGTTCAACAGTTCCAGCTCCCTTAACCTTCTGTCTATTTCAGGAAGGTGCAGTTCCTTAAGGTCATCATGCCCCTTCACCTTTATCCCCCTTCTTTTCAATAACCACTTTATTTCAACAACAACAACCCTTC
>Ga0080006_1192364_pt1 | contig 32422 bp, 25 predicted proteins | sample RS3BMetagenome_FD_69209 | JGI IMG/M metagenome (GOLD analysis project Ga0080006, IMG submission 69209) | Ferric oxide microbial mat and aquatic microbial communities from Rainbow Spring, Yellowstone National Park, USA - RS3B (SPADES... ...
CATTCGGCAGACGGCTGCCCGGGGGCGCCGGGCCCATTCCCGCGCCCCCCTCCTCCGCCGCGCCGCCTTCGCCCGCGGCTTGGCCGGCGCGCTCCGCCGCGCCGCCGGATTCACCACCCGCTCCCCCGCCGCTCTTCGCCCGCGCCGCGAACATCGCCGCCGCCCGCGCCGGCAACGCGTGAACCGTCGAGTTCGCCACAACCTTGACCGTCACCACCTTCTTCGTCGCAAGATCCTTGAGGGTCAGCGTCTCGCTCGCAGCGTTGATCGTTGCAATAACCCCGGACAGGTGCTTGAACGAACCACTGATGATCTCTTCCGCGGCGATCGAAGTTCCGTCCGCCGACTTCTCGCCTCGCACACGCAACTGATCGCCCACCTGGATCTGCGCCAGGCTCCCGGGCCGCGCATCTTCAAACTTCACCGAATCCCCTGCATACCGCCTGAAGTCCGTCTTGCTCGATGTAGTCACTGCGATCTTTTTCGCGCCCTCTGAGATCGTGAACGCTCCGGTGCCTGCATTCACCGCAGTCACGATTCCACCAAGTCCGCGCTTCTCCCAGTCAGCCTGCTCCATCGCGTGCTTCTGCGCAATATCGCTCGACTTCATCAGGATCACGCGCGACGCCTCGATCGCACTTGGGTCAGCACCTGCTGTCCCGGTCACCAGCACACGATCCCCCACAGCGATTCCGGCAAGCGTGATGGTCTGCGCGTCTTTGAGACTTGTGCTTCCCGGCGCCAATTGCAGCAACCGCGTTCCCTCCGTCACACGGACAGAGACCGATTGACCCGCATCTGTCTTCAGCGCCAGGGTGCTGCCCATGACTGATTGCACAGTGCCAATCTGCTTGGCGGCAGCAGGTGCAGCGGCGGCGCTCTGGGCAACTGCGGCGCGATCGACGCTAAACGACGCACTAGCCCACAACAGGGCGGCCCCAAGCGCAGCGAGATGCAAACTGCCGATCTTCTTAAGCATTCTCGTCTTCCTCGAGTCCAGATCTCACCAAACGATGCCAGTGAACCCGCTAAGCTCAATTCTCTCTACAGATACGAGCCAAAGACGCGAAAGTTTCCAACCGCCAGCAAAAGTTTATCCCAGGCCGAAAGACCACGAGAATTCCTAGTCTGGCTTGCTTTTGAAGAAGCGGTATGGCGAAGTGCCTATTCCGTCTCGCCTGAAAGGATTGCCAGGCTCCTCGGAGGCAACTCGGTTTGACCGTTCGCCTGTCGAACTCCCGCGCGGGAGGCTAAAAGAAGATGGAACCCACCGCCGTTCTCAAGCCTCACCGCCTCATCACTGAAGTTGCACAGGACCGTGATCAGGCCGCGCTTCATCACCAGCCACCCTCGTTCCTCATCGAACGAGGTCTTCGTCTGTCCTGGCTCCCCATCGTTCAGCGAAGCGGACCCACGCCTCAGACGAATCAATGCTCGGTACCACTCCAGCATCTCCTCGTGCTTTCCCTCATGAATCTCACCCCAGTTCAGTTTGGATCGCTCAAACGTCTGCGCGCTCTCTGGATCCGGCACATCCTCCGCGCTCCAGCCGAAAGCGGCAAACTCGCTCTGTCTGCCCTTCTTCACCGCCTTCGCCATCTCCGGATCTTCGTGGTCGGCGAAGTATTGAAAGTGCGTCGACGCCGCGAACTCCTCGCCTTCGAAGATCATCGGAATGAAGGGCGCCGTCAGCACAAGACCGGCCGCGATCTTCGCGCGATCGATGCCTACAACGTGTTCCAGCCGGTCTCCGGTCGCCCGGTTCCCGACCTGATCGTGATTCTGGATATACCCCAGAAACTGGTGAGGGGACAGGCCCCCTGCGGGGCGCCCGTGACTGCGTTTGCGATAACTCGAGTAGTTGCCGTCGTTCACGAATGTCTTCGTCAACGATTTCGCGAGCTTCTCAAATGTGCCGAAATCCTCGTAGTACCCCTTCTCCGCGCCGTCCTTGTTCAAAACCGTAAACAGTGCATGGTGAAAGTCGTCACTCCACTGCGCATTCATTCCATATCCGCCAACATCGGGCGGCCGCACCACGCGAGGATCGTTCAAGTCGCTCTCCGCAATCAGAACTAGCCGCCTTCCCGACTCTTTTGAAAAACGATTCACCTCGTTTGATAGCTGCTCCATGAAGTGGATAGCGGATCGATCCACAAACTCATGCACCGCGTCCAGGCGTAAACCGTCGATATGGTAGTCGCGCAGCCACATCAATGCGTTGTCGCAGAAGAATCGGCGCACCTCGTCGCTTCCTTCTGCTTCGAAGTTCACCGCCCCACCCCATGGCGTATGGTGTCTGTCTGTCAGATAAGGCGCGTACTTCCCCGTGTAGTTTCCGACCGGGCCAAAGTGGTTATAGACCACATCGAGCAAGACGGCGAGCCCGCGTCGATGAGCCGCATTCACAAAGCGCTTCAGCCCGTCTGGGCCGCCATAAAGATCCGTGACCGCAAAAAGCGCAACTCCGTCATACCCCCAGCCGCGTGCTCCTGGAAAAGCCGCCACCGGCATCAGCTCAACGTGCGTCACTCCAAGCTCTGCCAGGTAATCCAAACGCTCGATTGCGGCGTCAAAGGTTCCCTCCTCGGTGAAAGTTCCAATGTGTAGCTCGTACAACACAGCCTCCGAGAGAGGGCACGCATGCCACGCCTGGTCTGTCCAGGCAAACGCTCCCTGGTCATACACCCGCGAAGGGCTATGAACGCCATTTGGCTGCCACTGCGAGCGAGGATCGGGATAGGCCTCGGTCTCGTCGTCCAGCATAAAACCGTAGTCCGTTCCCGACCCTGCTTGTTCCAGCGCAGCCCTCCACCAGCCCCGTTCATCCGGACCCGACATCGCATGAACGGCGTCGCTGATCTTTACAGCCACGTTCTTGGCATAGGGTGCCCATAGCTGAAATTGATGCATTATTTAGCTCCCTTTGAATCTCGCATCAACAGTGCAACGGGAAAGTCCTTGAGCAGACTCTTAAGCGGAACACTTCCCCCATCAACCCTGTCTCCCGTCAGGAGATTTCTCCACTGGCCCTCAGGCAGCGCGAGCGTCGTATCCTTCCACGCCCCGGCGAGCTTCACCGTCAGCCTCGGCACCACCGTTGCCACCGCATTCCCCCGCACAAACGCGATCGCATGATCGTGCTTGTCTCCGTATACCTCCAACGGCGCGTACCCAGCCTCTGCGCCAAAGCACTCGGGCCGCTCGCGCCGAAGTTGGAGCGCCTTATGAATCGTCCACATCTTAGGCAAGCCTTCCTCAGCTCGCTGCATCACCTGCACAGCAGCCGTGTCCGGAGACATCTGCGTCAACTCATGCAATAGCCGCCTCCGCACCTCGTAGTCGACCGGCCGCCTGTTATCCGGATCGACCAGGCTCAAGTCCCAGATCTCCGCCCCTTGATACAGATCCGGTACTCCAGGCGCTGTGTACTTCAGCAGTGTCTGAGCCAGCGAATTGACCCAGCCCGCCTCTCGTATCGCTTCGACAAACTGCTGCAGCTCCCTCATAAAAGGGGAGTAGTTCATCGTGTATTCAATGAATTTGCACAGTGCGTCCTCAAACTCCTTGTTATTCGCGACCCAGGAGGTCTGCTGCTTCGCCTCGCGAACCGCCTTCAACATGTACGCCTGCGCCCGCTCCATTGACAACGGCCACGCGCCGATCATCGTCTGGTAGTACAGATATTCCGTATTCCGGTCCGGCATCGGCTCGGTGCCTGGTTGTTTGCCGCGAAACGCATTGTTCATCCGGGACCATCGTTGGATCACCGCTCCAAAACGTCCAGGCACCTCCGATAACACCGCGAGCCGCGCCCTTACGTCATCGCTTCGTTTCGTATCGTGGGTCGAGAGCGCCGTCATCGTCAGCGGGTGTGTCGCCTGCATCCTCTCGCAGTACGAGTGAAATTCCTGAATGCTGATCCCGTCACGGCCGGGGTCATTTCCGACCTCATTCATTCCCGACAGCCGGTTGTAGCAGTAGAACGCCGTGTCCTCCACTCCCTTGGCCATCACCGGTCCGGCGAACTGCTGAAACCGCAGCACGAATTCGCTCTCCAGTTTGCCCTTCACCTCCATGGTCAAAACGTCGCGAAGAAAATCGAACAGGTCCCCGTCAATGTCCAGCCGCTGCTCTTTTGCACAGCTTGTCGCCTCCGCGATATAGTGGCGGTCCTCCGCGGTGATCTCGTCTCGCTCGGGCACAACATAGGTCCGGTAGATCGCAAAGCAGGCAGCCACCTCACGAATTGCCCGCCGCACCTCGGCTCGCGTGTAGTCGCGACGATCGCGGTTTGCTTCGCATATCTCCACGAACAGTGAGGTCAGCCGATTGACATCGCTCCCCAGGCCTTCCTGTGTCACATTGATCTTCTTCTCATGCGCAACCGCATGAAAGTCCACCGGCTGCCCGGTAAATGCCCCATAAACCGAACTCAGCTCCATCATGCCCTCTGGCGCGACGAGCACTCCCGCTACCGCATTCAGAAAATCGTACCCAGTCGTGCCTTCGATCGGCCAGCTCTCTCGCAGAAACTCGCCGGGCTCCAGAATCTTCTCGCCCACCACATACGCATCCGGGGCCCGCGCGCGCAGACGCCTGAAGTACTCCAGCGGATCGCGCAATCCATCCGGATGATCCACCCGCACACCATCGAGAACTCCGCGGTTGAGCCAATCGAGGATTAGCGCATGAGTCTCTTCAAACACATGCTCCCGTTCCACTCGCAGACCGATCAGCGTATTCACATCGAAGAATCGCCGGTAGCTCAACTGCTGATCCGCCGTCTTCCAATATGCGAGCCGATAGTTCTGCTGATTCAAAAAATCGTCCAGCGCATCCAGATTCTCGTTCAACTCCGCCACGGAACGATCGATCGCCTGATAAACTCCCGGTTCCTCCGCGCATAACCGCGCCAGCAGATCCACCAGCACGATCTTGTCGCGATGCCGCGCAAGGATCGTTCTGCGATCTACATATTCCGGCGCCGGCAATCGGCCAAACGACGCAGCCAGAAAGCTCAGCGTGTCCGACTTGGCGTACTCGGCGGCGGGCGAAAGAATCACCGGCAGCGATTGTGGCGACACCGGCAGAGACTGACTTGCGCACTCGACCTGAAATACATTCTCGCGCCGCGACACCTTGATGCCGCCATCCTTCAACACGCGCCCATACTGGTCGCCCAGAATCGGAACCAGCACCTTATCGCGAAGACGCTCCTCCTGCGGCTGCCAATCGATATCGAAAAACGAAGCATATCGGCTCGACGGCCCATTCTCCAGCACATCCCACCAGTACCGGTTCTCCTTACCCAGCGACATGTGATTAGGCACAATGTCGAGCACCTGCCCCAACCCCAACTCGCCAAGCTTTGCGCAAAACCGCTCATGCGCCTTCTGGCCGCCTAGCTCGTCGTTCACCCGCTGGTGATCGACTACATCATACCCATGCATGCTCTCAGGAGCGGCCTGGAGGTAGGGAGACGTGTAGACGTGCGACACCCCCAGTCGTCGCAGATAGTCTGCGATCGCCGCCGCATCGTCGAAGGTGAAGCTCTTGTGGAGCTGCAGCCGGTACGTGGAAGTGGGGGTCCGTGGCATTGTTATCAACCGATCCAAACTAATTACGTTCAACAGTTAAGGCAGAGAATGTCCACGGTCACCGGGGCCGGAAGATGTCGCGGCAAGAACACGCAGATAACCCGTTAGAGGCGCGAAAAACATCGCAGGTTGCATCCTGCTAGGCCCGCTCATCGTCCCCTCGGTTTGTCCGCACCCTCCGGCTTCCACATTCCCGACATCGCAAACGCCGCATGCAGCAACGAGATGTGCGACAGCGCCTGAGGAAAGTTACCGACCATTCGCTGGGCCGTCGGATCATCCTCCTCCGACAACAATCCTACGTCGTTCTGCAGCGCGACAAGCCGCTCGAACATGACCTTCGCATCCACCCTTCGCCCAATCAGCCAGAGGTTGATCACCATCCAGAAGCTGCACGCCAGAAACACACCCTCCCCCCCTTCGAGCCCGTCAGCCGTCTTCTTCGTGTCGTACCGCAGCACCAGTCCATCCTTCATCAATCCCTTCTCGATCGCCTCCACCGTGCCGCGAATCCGCGGATCGTCTGGCGGCAGGAATCCAACAAGCGCAATCCGCAGGCACGACGCATCCAGCTCCTTCGACCCATACGACTGCACGAAGCTGTTCAGCTTCTTGTTGAACCCCTTCTCACACACTTCCTTGTGAATCATGTCGCGACTCTTCTTCCATCGCTTCACATCGCCGCCGCCATCATGAAGTTCGTGATGCTTGATCGCTCGATCCAGCGCAACCCACGCCATCACCTTCGAGTGCGTAAACTGTCTTGCTCCCCCTCGCGTCTCCCATATGCCCTCATCCGGCTCCTGCCAGACTTGGCACAGATGATCCACCAGAGAAGCCTGCAACGCAGTCGCGGACACGCGAAGCTCATCCTCAGCCTCCGGCGTCTTCAACAGCGCCTCTGCCACCTCGCCGAATACATCCAGTTGAAACTGATTCACCGCCGCATTCCCAATCCGGACCGGCTTGGAGCCTTCATAGCCCGGCAGCCAATCAACCTCCCATTCCAGAATCTGCCGCTCTCCACGTATGCCGTAGATCGTCTGCACCTGATCAGGCGTGCCCGCGACCGCACGCATCAACCACTTACGCCAATCCAACGCCTCCTCAACATATCCCGCCTGCAGTAGCACCAGCAGCATAAACGAGGTGTCCCGCAGCCAGCAGTAGCGGTAGTCCCAGTTCCGCCTGCCGCCGATCTTCTCCGGCAGCGAAGCCGTGGCTGCAGCCACAATCCCACCGGAGGGCCTGTATGTCAACGCCTTCAACGTAATCAGCGATCGCTCTACAGACTCCGCATAAGGGCCTTGGTAGTTGCTTTTCCCGCTCCACTCCCGCCAGAACTCCCGCGTCTCCTCCAACACCTCCTCCACAGCGAGCGGTTGCGGAATCTCCTGGAGGGAACGCAGACTCGTCAACGTGAAGCTCACCGTCTTGCCTTCTTCTACAGTGAACTCGCTCACCGTCGTCATCGCTTCGCCGCGCAGCGAAGCCTGCGTCCGCAGGACAACCATGTCCGGCCCCGCCACAGCCCGCAGTTCATGATCACTGCTCGTCACCCATGGGACCGTGCGGCCGTAATCGAAACGGATCGCCAGCTCCATTCGCATCTTCACCGTGCCCCGAACTCCACGCACCATGCGAACAATGTGAGAGTGCTTCCTGCGCGGCGGCATGAAGTCCATCACGCACACCGCACCGTCCTTTGTCTCGTAGGTCGTCTCCGCGACCAGCGTATGCGGCTCATACCGGCGTCGTGTGGCCGCCACCTTGCCAGCCGGAAAAACCTTCCAGTAGCCATGATCGCGTGTGCCGAGCAGGGCGGCAAAGCAGGCTGGTGACGAAAAATGCGGCCAGCAGAGCCAGTCGATCGACCCCTCCCGCGAAATCAGAGCCGCCGTCTCGCAATCGCCAATCACGCAATAATCTTCAATCCGTGCGCCATGCAGCGGCTTCGTACTTTTTTTCTTTCGCTCTACCAATCGGCTCTTGCCTCGTTCCTTGCGTCCACAACCTGCACGGGATTCATTCGTGGCTAAAAATCTATCCCTGAGACAATCACCTAGTCCCTTCTTACAGATAGATGCAGAGAGAGGCTCTCATGTTTCGAACCGACACCACAACCGCGACAGCAAACCAGGGCAGGAGCCGTAGAATAGGTTTGCCCCACTCCGTTTCGGAGCATGGATGTCTCCAGATCGCAGGGAGCCGTCTCAAAGTAGAATGCCTGCAAGACCGTTCGCGCGTGAAGTTGTCTGCGAACGAGAGCAAGAGACGGTGACTCACAACTGATGACGCAGGAAAGCTCAGATCGCCCCATGGCCTCGACCCAGACCCACATTGACCTGAACGCAAGTGCGGCAGCGCAGAACGATAGCAGCCTCCTTGTCAGCCTGGTCTCTCTTTCTTCCGAGGCGCTCGAAGCTACACTCGCAAAAATCGCGCTCGCCTTCCCCGGTGAAAACACGTTGGTCGCGACGCCGGACGCCTCCCCTCAGCTCTCCTCCGGCGCACCCCTTCGGCTCCTCCCTTATGCGCCAACAGCGACCCCCTCCGCCGGATGGGTTCTCACCTCGGCCGAGTTTTTGAACACCTACAGAATCGCGCAGGAAAACAACGTCTCCACCTGTCTTCTCCTCGGCGCGGAGTGTCAGTCGCTCTCACCGGAGGCCATTCGAGCGCTGGCCAGAAGCGCCTCGCAGTGTGACCTCACCATCGCACACTATGACCTCGGCCCACGCGAAGGTCTGGTCAACTCTGCGATCCTCTACCCCGTCACGCGCGCCATCTTTGCGGCTCGACCTCGCTTTCCGTTAGCCATTGATCTTGGCCTTTCCATCCGAATGGCGCAACGGCTGGCGGCAGCCGCACAGCGCTTCACCGCCTCCGGACAGAACGACGCGCTCATCTGGCCAGTCTCCGAAGCCGCATCCGCCAACTTCAGCATCGCCGAAGTCGAGGTCGATCATCGCGTCATTCCACAACCCGGAGCGCCGGATCTCAACGCCCTGCTCGCTCAGGTAACCGGCTCTCTCTTCGCCGACGTCGACGCAAAGGCAGCCTACTGGCAGCGAGCCCGCACCATACCGGCTGCCCGGGTCTTCCCCCAGGCCGAGCTGCTCAGCGAAGTTCCCGGCGACCTCGCCGCCATGCTCGAAGCCTTCCGTCTCGCCTGGACCAATCTCCACGACATCTGGTCTCTCGTCCTCCCACCAAACTCCCTGCTCGGCCTCAAGAAACTCGCCCTCCTGTCCCCCGAAAAATTCCGGATGCCGGACACCCTATGGGCACGCATCGTTTACGACTTCATCCTCGCCTACCGCCTCCGCACCATCAACCGCGGACACCTGCTTGGCGCCCTTACGCCGCTGTATCTCGCCTGGGTTGCCTCTCACCTCACTCTCGTCAGCAGTGGAACTCCCCCGGAGAAGCATATTCAGGATCTCGCCGCGGCGTTCGAAGCCGACAAGCCGTATCTTGTGTCACGATGGCGCTGGCCAGACCGTTTCAATCCCTGATTTGAATCTGCGGACGCAGAAACGCCAGCGTCTCGCATAGCGAAACCGGAGACGTCATCCACAGCGGCCCGTAGCACTCGTCACAGGATTGAACCACCAACAAGGAGACACTCCCATGTGGCAACAAATCGAACTCGCATTGAGACAGTCCGCCCAGCAGGTCCTCGTCAAGCTCGCCAGCTTCCTCCCTGGCCTTGTCGCCCTTCTGCTCGCCATCGTCGTCCTCACCGCGATCGGCGTCGGCCTCGCAGCAGTTCTCCGCCGTGGACTGGTCGCCGCCAAGTTCGACGAGCGTCTCGCCCGCAACGCCTCTACCGCCATCTCCGACTGGTCCCCGGCCCATAGTCCTACCGCTCTCATCGCGCGCTTCGCCTTCTGGGCCTGCGTTCTCATCGGCTGCTTCATCGGCATATCCGCCTTCGACGCCGCCTATCCGGGAGGCTCTCAGATCTCCGGCTACGTCTTGCCGTATCTCACCCACGCCGTCGGGGCAGTCCTGCTGTTGATTGCCGGAACCTTGATCGCCCGCTTCCTGGAACGATCGGTTCTAATAGGAGCCGTCAACGCCAAGCTCCAGTACGCGCGCTTTCTCTCGCTCGGCATCAAATGGCTTGTCCTCGTCCTCACCGCCGCCATGGTGCTTGACCATCTCCAGATCGGAGGCGGCGTCGTGGAACTCGCCTTCGGCATCCTCTTCGGCGGCATCGTCCTCACCCTCGCCCTCGCCGTCGGCCTTGGCTCCCGCGACATCGTCAGCCGCTCCCTCGAACGCAGCGCCGACCTCCGCACCTCGATTGACCCCCTCCCTGGCGATCCCGACTACAAAGCCCCCCTCGGAACCGAGAACCTCCGTCACTTCTAAAATTCGACTCAAACGGTCCGCAGCCGAGGCATTAGGAGGCCGGGTGCCCCACCCTTCGCGTCGTTTGCGAAGGGTGGGATTCAGCCCGCACGCTTCGCGAACCCGCCTCAATCAGCTCGCAGCCGAGGCATCAAGAGACCGTACAGCGCCACCACAACAAATCCGAACAGCGGCACAACGTACCCTTCCGCCAGATTTCCTGTGCTCCGGTCAATCAGTCCCAGTATCGGAGGAAACACCGCGCCTCCCACGATGGCCATCACCAGAAACGATCCTGCCAGCTTCGTATTCGGGCCAAGCCCTTCCAACCCGAGCGCAAAGGTCGTCGGAAACATGATCGACAGAAAGAATCCGCTCACGACCACAGCCCAGGCCCCCGCCATTCCCGGCCGCAGCACCGTCACCATCATCAACCCGACATCCACCAGCGCATAGACAGCCAGCAAACGGCTCGGCGCGACGTACTTCATCAGCGGAGTCGAAGCAAACCTCCCGACTGCCATCACCGCCAGCACGCCTACCAGATAGCTCGCAGCCGTTCTCTCGCTCGCGGCCGTGAACTGCTTCATGTACGGAATCAAGCTGCTCCAGCTCGAGACCTGCGCTCCCACGCTACAGAAAATAGCCGCCACAGCAAACCATAGCCGTGGGTAGCGAAGCAGCGCGCGGAAGTTCCCATGGTCTTCGATTCCCACCTCGTGCTCGCTTCGCAACGCAGGAAAGCTCACCCGGGAAAGAATCAGCGCGCACAGCAGAACCACCCCGCCGAACGCAAGGTAAGGCGGCACGACCCGCATGATCTCCGAATGCAGATATGCGTGGTACGTGCCTGCCGCCCGCATCGCCGCAATCTCCGCAGGACGTTTCTCAATCCCCGAAAAAATAAATCTCGCACCCAGTAACACCCCCACTATCGTTCCCGGAGGATTGAACGACTGCGAAAAATTCAGCCTTTGCGCCGAAGTCGCGGGGTCGCCGAACTGCGCAATGAAAGGATTCGAAGCCGTCTCCAGAACAGAAGCTCCGCTGCCCACCGTAAACAGCGCCACCAGAAACGGAACATACCGTCCGCTCACCGCCGCCGGCCAGAACAGCACCATTCCTCCCCCGAACAACACCAGCCCCGTAACCATTCCCGCCTTGTAGCCCCACCTCCGCATCAGCAACGCTGCCGGCAGGGCCATAAAAAAATACCCGAGAAAATTCGCCGTCTGCACCAGTTGCGCGCTGAAGGGCGACAGTTCGAATGACTTCCTGAACTGCTGCACCAGAATATCGGTCAGATTATTCGACATCCCCCACAGAAAAAACAGCACCGTTACCAACGCGAACAGCCCCATGTTACCGACAGGAAACACTGGCCTCTTCCGGTCAGCTTCCATATCCGCATCCGACCGCACCGGCGTCGAAGCCTGCATCGAAACACCTCTTCGCGCCGCTAAACCTGCACCATGATCTTCGTAAATCGCTGCGGCGCTTCACTCCACTCCCGCAACAACCCCGCGGCCTCTTCCATCGGAACCACCGCGCTAACAGTCTCCTCCACAGGAAACCGGCCCCCCTCCAGCATCTGAATCACCTCGCGAAAGTCCTCCGGCAGCGCATTCCTGCTTCCGAGGATATCCAGTTCCTTCTGCACAAACAGGCGCGTCTCATACTCCACGGGCTCTTTCGCATATCCGATATACACCACTCGTCCCGTAAACGCGACCTCTTCCACCGCGGCGCGAAACGTCTCAGGAAGTCCGATCGCCTCGATCATCACATCCGGCCCGTGTCCGTTCGTAATCTCCTGCAGCCGCTCATGCAGATCTCCCCGCTTGGAGTGAATCACATGTTTCGCGCCCGCCTTGCGAGCAATCTCCAGCTTTTGGTCGTCCATATCGATTGCAATTGTCTCCGCCCCGCGATACGCCGCCGCCGCGATCGCCCCAAGCCCAACCCCGCCGCACCCAAACACTGCGACTGTATCTTCGGCCGCGACCCTTCCCCGAGCCGCCGCATGAAGCCCAACCGTCAGCGGCTCCACCAAACATAACTCCTTCGCCGAAAGCTTCGAAGCAAACAGTCTCTCTCGCCGCACCCGCACATACTCCGTCATCGCGCCGTCGCGCTGCACCCCCATCGTCTCGTTCCAGCGGCAGGCATTCACCCGTCCTCTGCGACACGAGGCGCACCGCCCGCAACTCGTATACGGCGACAACGTCACCAGCGTTCCCGCCGCCAGGTCACCACCCTCCACAATCTCCGCCGCTACTTCATGTCCCGGAATCCGCGGAAACGTCACCATCGCATTGCGTCCGCGGAACGAACTCAAATCCGTCCCGCACAGCCCAACCATCTTCACCCGGAGAAGAACCTCGCCCTCAGCCCCAGCAACGCCGGGTACCTCCACCACTCCGGCCAAACCGGGAGCCTCAATCCGAAATGCCCTCATTCAAAACTCCCGTCCGCACAGAGCTTGTTCAGAAACTTTGAAAATCGTCATTACGACCGGGGCCGTGCCCTGATATCGCACGGTGGATTGGAGAAACCGCTGCATTTCGTCGTTGCTCTTGCTTCTTCTCCATCAATTTCTGGACAGGCTCTTAGAATCTGTATAAGAACTCTGGCAAATAGAAAGAAGTTAGAAAAGAAGTCGTCATTTCGACCGGAGCCGCGCAGTTTCATCGCGGGGCGTAGTGGAGAAACCCCCGCATTTTGTCTTTGCTTTTGCCCTTCTGCCTACCGCATACCATCGGTTTATATTTTTTAAACAGGTTCTTAGACCAGTTTTTTAACTGCGAAAATTTTATTCGCTCAGCCCATCACAGTCCATACACCTCCACCGCCGTCCCACCAAACACCGCGTCCCGCTCCGTCTCGCTGAACCCCGCAAAATACTCCCGCAGCACCTCAAGCCAGCGCCCATACTCCGTCGCCACCAGGCACACCGGCCAGTCCGAACCCGCCATCAGTCTCTCCGCCCCGAACGCCTCCACCGTCACATCCAGATATGGCCGCAGGCCTTCTACGCTCCAACCCGTCCAATCCGCCTCCGTCACCATCCCCGAAACCTTGCACCACACATTCTTCCTCCGGCCCAACTCCCGCATCCGGGCGGCCCAGGGCTCCATCCTTCCCGTGGCGATCAGCGGTTTCGCGATATGATCCACCACGAACACCTGGTCCGGATGCTCATCGACGAACTCGATGGTCTGGGGCAGATGTCTCTCAGTGATCAAAATGTCATACACCAGCCCGCTCCCCTGCATCGCCCGAATGCCCGAGTTGAAGTCCTCCCGCAGAATATGGTTCTCGTCCTTCTCCCCTTGAATCACATGCCGCAAGCCCACAAGCTTCGTCGCGTATTCAAACTCCGCCATCACCTCCGGAAAATCCTCGCCCGCAATCGGAGCCCACCCCACCACCCCACGAATCGCCGCACAGCGATCCGCCTGCTTCAGCAGCCAGCGCGTCTCCTCCAGGCTCTGCCGTGCCTGCACCACCACGGTTCCGTCGATCCCCGCCAACGCAATCTCACGCATCAAATCCGGCGTCAGAAAATCCCGCTGCAGCGCACCCATCGTCTCATCGATCCAGCTATACTCCTGCGGCGTATACCGCCACAGATGATGATGCGCATCAATCCTCTCGGTCAACCTCTCACCTCCATGCGTTAGGCCTGTCGTTGTTCAGGAGCCATCGACGTCCCGCTCTCCAAAGCGATGCCCAGTTTAGCCCAGTCCTCAGCAACTATCCGCGATGCAACAACCACAAGCCACCAGTTCCCCTCTAACCATGACAGGCATACTATGGGTCATCGAGCGCCCCGCGCTCAAGCGAACGTCTCATTCCTCACCATGCACCGCCCCACCCGGAGGACCTCCCCTTGGCTCACGCAAAGACGCCCCAGACGAAACCGAAATCAGCCCCCACACGCGCTCCTCAAAACAAGCCCGCCTCTCTCGCCGCCTCGCCCCGCGTCGTCCTGCCCGGAAGTGAGATTCCTCCCTTCGCCGCCGTAGCCCCGCGAACGCCTGCCCCTCCTGCAAAGAAGGTGACCATCTCGGTCATCGTCAAGCGCAAGACCCCGCTCACGACCGCCAACCGTCTCGGCAAGCAGCGCCTCACCCGCACCCAGTTCCGCCAGCAGCACGGAGCCGACCCCGCGGCAGTCAAGCTCGTTCAGAAGTTTGCCAGGGAGTTCGGTCTCGCCATCGTCGCCGATCCCACCAGCGCCGCGCGCCGTACCATCCAGCTCACCGGCACCAGCGCCGCCATGCAGAAGGCCTTCGGGGTCACTCTCACCCACGCCACTCACAACGGTGCCACCTACCGAGTCCGCGAAGGAAGTATCACCTTGCCCGCCCCGCTCATCGGCAACGTCGACGCGGTCCTCGGACTCGACACCCGCCCCCAGGCCAGGCCCCACTTCCGCATCGCCGGCCAGGCAGGCGATCGCGCCGCACGCATTGCCCAGTCCGGCGGCGTCGCTAAACCCCACTTCGTCACCGCAAACGCCTCCTACACCCCCGTACAGGTGGCGCAGTTATATCAGTTCCCTGCAGGAGCCACTGCAGCCGGGCAAACCATCGGCATCATTGAACTTGGAGGCGGATACAGAACCGCAGACCTTAGCGCCTACTTCAAAACTCTCGGTCAGAAAGCCCCATCCGTCACCGCAGTCTCCGTCGACGGTGGTACGAACAGCCCCAGCAACGCCAACGGAGCCGACGGCGAAGTCATGCTCGACATCGAGGTTGCCGGATCGGTGGCCACCGGAGCGAACATCGCCGTCTACTTCGCCCCCAACACCGACCAGGGCTTCGTTGATGCCATCTCCACCGCCGTTCACGACACCGCCAACAACCCCAGCGTCATCTCCATCAGTTGGGGTGGCCCCGAGTCTTCCTGGACCGCCCAGTCCCTCAATGCCCTCGATGCCGCCTGCCAGTCCGCCGCCGCCCTCGGCATCACCATCATCGTAGCCGCGGGCGACAACGGCTCCACCGACGGTGTCTCCGACGGCGCCAACCACGTCGACTTCCCCGCCTCCAGCCCCCACGTCCTCGCCTGCGGCGGCACTCAACTCCAGGGCAGCGGCTCGTCCATCTCCTCCGAAGTCGTCTGGAACGAACTCGCCAACAACGAAGGCGCAACCGGAGGGGGCGTCAGCAACGTCTTCCCTCTGCCCTCCTGGCAGGCTAGCTCCAATGTCCCGGCCCCCACGGTCGCAGGCGGCGGCCGCGGCGTACCAGACGTCTGCGGCAACGCCGATCCTTCTACGGGCTATACCATTCGCGTCGACGGCCAGACCATCGTCATCGGCGGCACCAGCGCGGTCGCGCCTCTCTGGGCTGGACTCATCGCCCTCGCGAACGCGCAAAACGGCAAATCCGCCGGCTTCCTCGAACCCGCCATTTACGCCGCGAAGGCAAAATCAGCCTTCCACGACATCACCTCCGGCAACAACTACTCCGGCACCCCCACAGGCTTCACTGCTGGTTCCGGCTGGGACGCCTGCACCGGCCTCGGCTCCCCCATCGGCGCCGCAATCATCGCCGCCGTCAACCCGGCCGCTTCTGCAACCGCCTCGAAGAAAAGCAAAACGAACGCAGCTGCGAAGACACCCGCACGATCAGCAGGCAAATCGAAGCCGCCGGCAAAGAAGCCAGCCTGATAGTAATTTTCGATCGGCGAACAGCACGCGCCTCGTCTGGAGCAGCAGCTTTTGCGCGGGTGCAGAAACTGCTCAGGCGCTGTACAGATTCCGGTTCAGGAAGTCATTACGAAACTTCCCGTCCGGATCGTAGTGCTTCGCAAGCGCGCGAAAATCCGCGAACCTGGGGTAGAGCTGCTCGAGTTCGACCGGCGGCGTAGTGAATAGCTTCGCCCAGTGCGGACGGCCGCCGAACGGCTTCAGCTTCGCTTCGATCAACGGAAGAATCTGCTTGACCGCGTCCCACTCCGGCTTCCAGGTAAAGTGGATCGTCATCGCGTCGCGCTGGTACGCCATGCTCATCCAGAGCTTGTCCGCTGCCACCGTCCGAAACTCCGTGATCAACAGGTGCGGTGTAATGCGATCCCGAAGCGGCTCCACAGCCAGAATCGCCTCATACCCATGCTCGCGAGGAACAAAGTACTCCGTCTGAAGCTCCGCCCCGCTCGATGGCGTGAAGTTCATGCGGAAGTGAGGCAGCCTCTCGTACCACGGACCAGGAATGCCCATCTGATCGGTGCAGTTCTCCGCCGAATGTCCCGCAAGCGGATGCAGCTTGGTCTTCTGCAGCGTCGCCCCATAAAACAGAGGCGGCAACGCCGGCACGGTATTGCCGGAGACCATCTGCTTAAGCCAGACCTGAGTCGCACGGTGGTGCTGCCAATCGGTAAAGATGCTGACGCTGTATCCCGAACCGAAGATCGCGTCCAGATTGTGTTCGAGCTGATCGAGGGAGAGATTCTCATAAACAATCTGCGCGATCTGAAACCGCGGGATCACATCCAGCGTGATGCTCGTGATAACACCGAGTGCCCCCAAACCGACAACGGCGCCCGCAAACTGATCGGGATCGGCAGCGCGCGAGAGGCTCAGCCGTTCACCGTCACCGGTGATGATCTCGAAGCCAGACACTGCGGTAGACAGATTGCCATTGCGCAGGCCAGAACCATGGGTCGCGGTGGAACACGCGCCCACAACCGTCACATGCGGCAGCGACGCCAGATTGTGAACCGCGAAACCCTGCTGGTCCAGCCACGGCGCAAGCTTCCCATAGGTAACCCCGGCGCCAACCGTGACCGTCCGCGCCTGGCGATCGAGCGTCATCTGATCGAGGTGCTTCAGTAAAATCTGATCGCCGACAGAGTCCGCAATGTTGTTGAACGAGTGGCGCGCTCCAAGTGCCTTGGCATGCGCCAGCTTCTTCACCAGCTGCTGCGTCTGATCCAGGTTCGCAGGATCATCCAGTCCAACAGCCTTGAACGTGTAGTTCCCCGCCCAGTTGGTGCGCGGCGCTTCTATGGGAGCACCGTTGAAAGCCTCGGATTGTGCCAGGCATGGAAGCATCGTGGAAGCGATCATCGCGCCTGAGGTCTTTAGAAATTGACGCTTGTTCATCATGAAAGGCCTCGATTCAAATTCAGAAAACTACCGGGTTCAACTCCCCGCAGCACTATGCGACGGTGTGCCGCGGCCCGTAAGCTGCCGGATGAGGTCCACCTCGTGTTGTCGATAGGGCGTGTCGTCCTGGCGAAACACCTCATGGAACCAGATGGTCGGCTGCATCAGAACATAGGGCCGCTGCCACGAGTCCCACGGAAGATACGTCTGCGTCTTCCCTGCGACCAGCCCCCAATTGATAGCTCCGACGTTGTATTTCTTCGCGATCGGCAGCGACCCGTCGAAGGTACTGCCCGCGCCGCGCGCCATATACTCCGTGCAGACAATCGCCCGCCGCTCAGATTGAAGCTCGCGAATGCGCGCCTCAAACTCCTCCGGCCAACCGTAGTTATGGAACGAAATGATATCCGACTCGCCAAGTTGAATCTTCGTAGTGGCGCTCTCCTTCGCCGGATCGGACCAGTTACCCTGCCACACGCCGCTGGTCAACGGCTGCGAAGGATTAGCCGACCGCGCCCACGCAAAGGCCTTCGGCAAAAGCTCGTTCACGCGCTCGACCTTGGCCGCTTCGTCGCTCACCGTGTCGCCGCCCTTGTTATCCGGCTCGTTCCAGATGTCCCAGCCCAGAATCCGGTCGTCATTCGCAAAGGCCCCAACCACTCCCACCACATACGCCTTCAACTCGGCCTCATACGAGCGGTCCAGCAACTCCCGCTTGCCCGGACTCTGCACCCAGCCGGAATTATGAACCCCTGGAATGGGAGGATGCTGCGGGCCGAGATGCGGATCGGTCTCCCAGCACGAGTCGAACAAAACCAGCAGCGGCCGAATATGGTGTTTGGCAGCAATACCAAGAAAAGCATCCAACCGTCTCTTGAACCCCTCTGGATCCTGCTGCCAGAGCTGATCCTGCAGGAACACGCGCATCGTATTCATGCCGATCGACTCACCCATTCCCAGCTCCTTCTCGTTGAGCGCGGGATTGAACGTTGCGGCCTGGAACATCTCCAGCTCATTGATCGCGTCCGATGGAATGTAATTCGCGCCCACCAGCCAGGGCTGTTTCGCGTACCAATCGTTGGCCTGCTGCTCCGTCCAGCGCCCGCGGGGCGCGGCGAAGCAGGCAGAGGGGACAGACAGGGCCAGCAACAAACAAGCGACTCGACGCAAATTCACCGGTGCACCTTTCGAAGTAACTCAGAGCAGCAAAATCTGCTCCCACCAAAGATACAACGATCTCTCGGCGCGACTTCCGTCTTGGTGTGAAGTCGTCAGAGTCACAAATCGATTGGTGCCCAGCCCTCAATTCTGAGACCTGGGTTTTCGATCAAAAACATCTGCGAAAACTGCCTGCAACCAGCGCCTAAATCGCCCTATGCACCCACACTCACCGTGTCGCCGCCTGATAGCAGAACTGCAACCCGATGAACATAAGCCACAGCGACAGAGCAAAACGCAGGTTCCGATTGGGAATCTTCGGCGCAGCCCCGCTACCTACTATGCCCCCCAGCACGCCTCCCACCGCCAGCCTCGCCAGCAACGCGCCGTCGTAGTTTCCGCCGACCATGTGAACGCCCGTTCCGGCCAGAGCGATTCCCAACCCAAAGGCAAGATCGGTGCCCACCACCTGCGCAGCGGTAAGATTCGTCAAGCTCAGCAACGACAGCGTGCCCAGCGCACCCGCGCCCGAAGACGAGAAGCCAACCTCCGCCCCAATTGGAAACATGACCGCCGAGATCCATCGGGAGCGGTCGACCACTGGACGTGCAACCCCGGCCGGACGGAAGTGCCGGTAAAGATGCCAGCCCGACGTAAAGATGATGATGGCGCCAAGCACAAAATAAAGCGCGGTCTTCGGACCATGAGTGGCCACATGTTTGAACAAAATGGATCCAAGAAGGACTCCCGGAAGTCCGCCCAGGAGCATGATCCCAAGAACGCGATAATTCACCTGCTTGCGAATGATCTGTACCGGAACCACAACCAGCTTCACGATAGCGGAGTACGCAAGCGCAGTGCTGACCGCAATCTCCACCGGTACATGCAGAAACAGGATCAACATCGGAGCGACAATCACTCCTGCCCCCACGCCGCTGAGCGCGATGACGATCGCAACGAAGAATCCGATTACAAAATCCATCACACCACGCCTTCCGATCGCGTCCTACTGCGCCTGCAGATGAATGCCGCACTCCTGTTTGCGCCCACCCCAACGTCCCGAGCGGGGATCGCTCGAATCGAGAGGCAGACTCGTGCACGGCTCGCAGCCAATGCTCGAATATCCCTTGTCATAGAGCGAAAGCAGCGGAATCTCGTGCCGCGCCGCGTAACGCCACACGTCCCGGCTCGTCCACTCCGTAAGCGGGCTGATCTTGCGAATTGTCTTACCGGTAGGAAGCGCAAAATCATCCGCCGGCACAAGCGTGGCCCGGCTCTTCGCCTGCTCCCGCCGCAAACCCGTAAACCAGAGACCGTAGTTCTCCAGCGCGGCAAACAGCGGCTTCACCTTGCGCATCCCGCAGCAACGTCCCGGATCGGTCTGGTTCAGTATGCCGAAGCGCGTCTCCTGCTCCGGAACTGTAAGCGCGGGCGTGAGATTGATCAGGTTCATCGACCAGGCCAGCGCCATGCGATCGCGATATTCGTAAACCTCCGCAAAGTGATATCCCGTATCGAGGAACACAACTGGAACCCGCGGCGCGATCTGACGAACCATGTGAAGCACAACCATATCTTCAGCTTGAAAACTGTTCGTCACACAGACATCATGCTGAGCGCTGGCAAGCTCCCGCCGGATCAACTCTTCAGCAGCGTCGAACTTCCCAGCCGAGTCATCGACTGGCGATACTAAAGGGGCCTCCGCAATCTCACTCACCGTCGCATTCCTTTCCGCGAGGAACTACGCCCCTCGCCCGAAGCTCTTCGAGCACTTGCAATGTTGTCAGAGAGAAAGCGTCCATGACTCCCGGAGCATCGCGTAGGTGTGCAAGCTTCAATTGAAGCTCCCCTGTAGCCGAACGAGCACCTTCAAGAAGCGTGACGATACCCAGGTCAAGCACGCCATCGAGGAAGTGCATTGCCTGCATCCGCGAGCGCAGCACCGGAATCTCCGCCGCAAGCAGACGCTCTTCAATCTCATCTGCCTGCGCAGCGTCCTCAACCAGCAAAAGTGTACCTCTGCCGTTCTGTGTTTCTGTCTCACCCTGTGCAGTCAGGCCGCGCCGAATCATACCCGCCGCAACCGTCGCATTCGTCGACGGGTCGATAAGAATAAAACTTCCCGCCGAGCGATTCTCGGAGTAAGGATCAAAGAAAAGCGCGCGCGTAGTCGAAATCTCTGCGACGCCAATCTCATTCATTCCAAGCGAATGCACAGCTTCTTCTTCAAGCGTGTGAATGTTCGTGCGGTAGCGGACTCGGGTAATGCGGCTGTTCAGCGTCTGCGTTCCGTGTTTCAGCAGGTAGGGCTTGTGAGTCTCGAGACGCGCGCCGTCGAACCACACCAGCGAAGCTTCAATATCGCTGGCCTGCTGCGGCCGCCGGTACGGTGCGGCGATCACATCTCCTCGGCTGATATCGAGTTCGTCTTCAAGAGTAAGCGTGATCGACTGCGGCGCCCGGGCCGCTTCCAGCTCTCCATCGAATGTGGTGATTGATGCCACTCGGCTCGCCCGCCCAGACGGAAGTGCGACCACCTCATCGCCCCTGCGAATCACCCCTGCGGCAATCTGCCCGGCAAACCCGCGAAAGTGCTGATCGGGACGAATGACGCGCTGCACGGATAGCCGGAAGCCCTTATCCAGATCGTGACCGCCTACAGCAACTCCCTCAAGATGCTCGAGCAGCGTGGGGCCTCTGTACCAGGGAGTGCGCTGGCTCGCGTCCACTACATTGTCCCCGTCCAGTGCGCTCACCGGTATCGTCACCAGACTGGCCGCGCCATACTGTCCCACCAGTGCGGCAAAGTCGTGCTCGATCGCGCGGTAAACCTCCTCGGAGAAGTCCACCAGATCCATCTTGTTGACTGCCACCACAAGATGCCGAATCCCAAGCAAAGAAGCGATATACGCGTGACGCCTCGATTGCGTCAGAATGCCTTTGCGCGCATCGATGAGGATGATCGCGAGGTCGGCGGTAGACGCCCCCGTTGCCATATTGCGTGTGTACTGCTCGTGGCCCGGCGTGTCCGCGATGATGAACTTGCGCCGTTGCGTCGAGAAGTAGCGATACGCAACATCGATCGTGATTCCCTGCTCGCGTTCAGCACGCAGACCGTCCGTGAGTTGGGCGAAGTCGATCGTCTGCTTCTTCTGGCCCGGCACAATCGTGGTGCTGGTCACGGCGCGGATCTGATCCTCGTACACATTCCGTGAGTCGTACAGCAGCCGGCCGATCAGGGTTGACTTGCCATCATCGACGCTGCCCGCGGTGCTGAAACGCAGCAGATCCTTCGTCTCTTCGGAAGCAAGAAACTCGTCGATCGCGAAAGCCTCGTCGAGAGGCAAGCTCCCGGACCCTTCGTCCAGAACTACCGCGGCTGCTCCGTAGCTAAGATCGCCTCCGGACATTAGAAGTACCCCTCCCGCTTCTTGATCTCCATCGACCCATCCTGGTCGTGATCGATGACGCGATTGGCGCGCTCGGAAGAACGGAAGCCAACCAGCTCAGCGATGATCTTCGGAATCGTGTCCGCATCCGAACGAATCGCCCCCGTGCAAGGACTGCAGCCCAGCGACCGAAGCCGCGAGCGAACCCACTGCTCCTCACCCGGCAGCGTCTTCACGAAGGACTGCTCAACCGGAATCAGGCTGTCGCCGCGAACAATCATCCGCCGCTCCTTCGCGAAGTAGAGCGGAACAACAGGAATCTCCTCACGCAGAATGTAGTGCCAGATGTCGAGCTCGGTCCAGTTCGATAGCGGAAACACGCGAATGCTTTCGCCCGGTGAGATACGGCTGTTGTACAGGTTCCAGACCTCGGGCCGCTGATTCTTCGGGTCCCACTGGCCCGCGCGATCGCGAAACGAAAAGATGCGCTCCTTGGCCCGGGATTTCTCCTCATCACGCCGCGCTCCCCCAAACGCCGCATCGAAGCCATACTCGCGAAGGCCATCAAGCAGCGCCGTCGTCTTCAGCAACCCGCAGCAACGTTGCGTAGCGAGCTTCACCGGATTGGCTCCATCGGCGAGCGCCTGCTCGTTGCGCCACACCTTGAGATCGAGACCAAGCTCGCGTGCCGTGTTGTCGCGAAACTCGATCATCTCCTCAAACTTGTATCCAGTATCGATGTGTAGAAGTGGAAACGGAATCGGGCCGGGATAGAACGCCTTCTGCGCCAGCCGCAGCATGACAGAAGAATCCTTGCCGATGGAATACAGCATGACCGGCTTCTGAAACTCCGCAGCTACCTCGCGAAAAACGTGGATGCTCTCCGCCTCAAGCAACTCCAGATGGCTCAGCCGCTGTGAGGGGAAAATAGACTGCCCGGATCTTTCGGGCTGCGAAACAACATACGAAGTTGCCATTGGGATATATACCTGGAGTGAAACGGGCTTGCAGTCAGCGAAAACACAAAACCCACAATCTAACGTTCAGAGTGTGGGCGCCTTTGCTTCGGAAGGTATCGAGATAGGAGAGGAGCTATCTACAACACGCGCACGCACACGGACAGGCCATACAGCAACAGAAGTTGCTGGAAAGGCGACAAGCCGTGTTGGCGGTGGAGAGATGCATCTGGAATAAGCGTGGACGATTCATTGCCATTTGTCAACTCGTGGAGACCATTCAACTCGCCACATTCATCCGATGCGACAAGAGCGATCGAGGACTCATCGACTTGAAAACGCGGCGACCGCGCAAGCCGCCACTCCCTGGGTTTCGATCTCCGTCGAAGCCTGCATCCCAGCACCTGACCCGCCTTAGCTCTTGCCCGGCGCCTTCAGACCCAACTCAGTCATCACCATCTGCAGATCCTTCCAGGCCTCGCCCTTCTGCCGCGGATCACGCAGAAGAAACGCCGGATGGTACGTCACCGCCAGCTTCGCTCCGCGGCAATCATGCCATCTGCCGCGCAGCGAACTCAGGGATTGCTTCACTCCAAGCAGATACATCGCCGCGGTCGCGCCCAGAGCCACGATCACCTGCGGCTGAACCACGTCAACCTGCTGCAGTAGAAACTGATCGCAAGTCTCCGCCTCCGCAGGCTCCGGAACCCGGTTGCCCGGTGGGCGGCACTTCACTATGTTCGCGATGTAAACCTCTTCCCGCTTCAATCCCATCGCCTGAATCATGTTGTTCAGCAACTGCCCTGCCTTGCCCACAAACGGCACCCCCGACGCGTCCTCATCTGCGCCCGGGCCCTCCCCTACAAACATCAACTTCGCATTCGCATCACCATCGCCGAACACGATCGTCCGCCGCCCCGCATACGCCAGCGGGCAACGCGTGCAATCCCCAATCTCTTCGCGAATCGCAGTCAGTGCTCTGGCCTTCTGGCCCACACCCACGCGCTTCTCCGGCAAAGGAGCGAGGTCGTTGAAGCTCACAAGCTTTGGAATAGGAGGCTCCAGGTACGCAGGCCGCGACACAGCGGGTTGAGGCTCGACTACCGTCGCGGAAGCTTCCGCACGTTCAGGCGAAGGCCGCACCACAAGCGGCGATTCTAGAGACGCACGCGCGCCCGAAGAAACAGCTAATACAGGATCAGGGACTTTATCCAGGCCATCCGCACCCAAGGCCGGCTCTCCGTGGCGATAGAAGTCATGAATTCCCATGTCGCGCAGGTACTCAACATAAGCCCACAGCTTCTGTCTTGTCTCGCCCGTCAGTGAACCGGCTGCCATGACCAGATGGTATCGCGCCCGGTTCCCCCGCGCCTACTGCAGCGGAAGGTCCAGCACCGGCTCAACCACACGCTTCGGCAACACAAACTTCACATAGCCCTGCTTGATCTCATCCTGCGCCACGCGACAAGCCTTCATCGACTTGGCGACAATCAGCGGAGCCGCGCCGGACTGCAACTGCCGCGCTCGTCGCGCCGCACCTTTTACCAGGCTGTACTTGTTGTGGAAAGCACCTTCGATCGTCATGCATCTCACCCCGTGTCTGATGTTATAGCGCAGCACAAAGAAATGCCCTACACAATTCGTAGTGGATAATCCGTACCTAAACGAAAAAACTCCCCAAAGCCATCTGTAGCCGCGGCGACATATTGTCGGTCCTGCAGTTCGCTGCGATCTCCTTCACCTCATCCCGCTCCCCACGCTCCGATAAGACAATCGCTCGCATTTCACTCACCGCCTGGTCGAGAATGTCATTGACCAGCGCATACTTGTAGCTTCGTATCTTCTTAAGTTCATTCCTCGCCTCAGCCAGCCTGTTGCCGATCACGCTCTCCGACGTTACATGCTCCGCCACGCTTCGATTGCGCAAGCGCATCTCCAGCACCTCGGGACTCGGCGGAAGAATAAAAATTGATACCGCCCCCGGCAGCTTCTCCATCACCTGCACCGCGCCTTGCACATCGATGTCCAGCAGCAGATCCTTGTCTGCCGCCGCCGCATGAACTAACGCCGAAGCCGCCGTCCCGTAGTAGTTCCCAAACACCTCCGCCCATTCAAGAAACTCGCCATCCCGAATCATCTCCTGAAACTTCTCCCGGCTGATGAAGTGATACTCCCGTCCATCTTCCTCCGAGCCTCGCGGCGATCGCGTCGTATACGAGATGGAAAAGTCCAAACCCTCCACCAGCGTTCGCAGCATACTTACCAGCGTCGACTTACCCGAACCCGAGGGCGCCGAAATAATAAATAGTATGCCTGCCATGCGCCTCATTGGAAGAAATGTTTGGAATCATTGACAGTGTAGCAACCGACCGTAGGGCTTTACTCCAGGTTCTGTACCTGCTCCCGCGCTCTCTCGATCTCCGCCTTCATCTCCAGTCCAAGCTCCGTCATCCGCAGACTGTTTCCACCCGACGCCCCGCTGGTCTTCGACAGCATCGTGTTCGCCTCGCGATTCAGCTCCTGCAACAGGAAATCCAACCGCTTCCCAAGCTCTCCGCCCTCGTCCAACATCGCAACGAAGCGCTCCACATGGGTTCGCAGCCGGACAATCTCTTCCTCGATGTCGCTCTTCTCCGCCAACACCGCGGCCTCCGCCAGCAGTCGCTCCTCGGTCACCGGCACTCCCTGCGTCAGCTCCAGCAACCGGCTCCGCAGCCGCTCAAACTGAGCCTCGCGAACGCCACTCCGCAGCTCCGCCATCTCTTCACCAAATCGCCGCAGCCGCAGCATGGAAGAACGCAGTCCCGCCGCCAGCAAAGCACCCTCCTGCCGCCGACCCTCGTTCAGCTTCTCAACCAGTGGAGCGATCTGCGACAGCACCGCCGCATCGAGGCCCTCGATCTCACCCGCTCCTCCCCCGTTCTCCGCACTCATCACCCCAGGCATCCGCAGAATCGAATTCAGATCAGGCTCGCCCGCAACTCCATGCATCTCCGCCGCCCTCCGGAACGCCCGCACATACGCCTCCAGCAGCCCTGCATTCAACTGAATCTCAGAGTTCGCCTTGCGCTCCAATTGCAGCATCACTTCAACATGTCCGCGTTTCAACTCTTCCTTCAGCATCCGCCGCATCGCCGCCTCCAGCACATCGCACGACGAAGGTAGCCGAAGATGAAGATCCAGAAAACGATGATTCACGCTCTTCATCGTCAACGTAAACCCAGCGCTATCCCCTACGGCACCGCGAACACTGGCATAGCCGGTCATTGAATAGACCTCGGAACAAATCTCGCTCAAGCGATCCCCTCCGGCCCAACGGGCACCTCAACTTCGAAACCTGCCGGCGGCGTCACAGCATCGTCGCTGAACTGCATCTCATACAGCCTGCGATACGTTCCCGAGTGCTGCATCAACTCCTCATGCGGTCCCAGCTCTGTAATCTGCCCGCTCTCGATCACGGCGATCCGCGTGGCGCGCCGCACCGTCGATAGCCTGTGCGCAATCACAAACACGGTGCGTCCCTGCATCAGATTCGCCAGCGCCGCCTGAACATACTGCTCACTCTCCATATCCAGCGCCGACGTCGCCTCATCCAGAATCAGAATCGGCGCATTCTTCAAAATCGCCCGCGCGATCGCCAGCCGCTGCCGTTCTCCACCGCTCAGCCTGGTCCCCTTCTCGCCAATCTTCGTGTCGTACCCCTCCGGCATGTTCATGATGAAGTCATGCGCCAACGCCATCCGCGCCGCCTCTTCCACCTTGCTCATCGAAACATCCGGCTGCCCGTACGCGATGTTGTTCCGCACCGTATCGTTGAACAACACCGTCTCCTGCGTCACCTTGCCGATCTGCTCCCGCAGCGAAGCGATCGTCACATCCCGCAGATCGTAGCCATCGATCAGAATCGCGCCTTCATTCACATCGAAGAAGCGAGGGATCAGATTCACCAGCGACGACTTCCCCGCTCCGCTCGGTCCCACCAGCGCAATCACCTCGCCCGGCTGCACCGACAGGTCGATCCCGTGCAGCACCTGCTTCACCTCTCCATCGCTCTCGTACGCAAAGCCAACGCTCTCAAATCGAATCTCCTTACTGAACCCTCGAAGCACATGCGCCCGCTTCTTCTCCTGTACATCGTCCTGCGCGTCCATGAACTTGAAGATCTCTTCACTCGCTCCCAGCGCCTGTTGAAAGCTGTTGTAGTACATCGGAAACTTCCGCACCGGATCGTACAGCATGATCACCGCACTCAGAAACGTCACGAATCCGCCCGCGCTATCTCCATGCAAAATGCTCAACCGCCCCAGGTACAGCAGCAGCGCGATCGCCACCGCCCCCAGGAAATCCATCAGCGGCGAGCTGATCGACTGCACCGCAACCGACCGGATATTCGCGCTCAGCAGACGGTCCGCCGCCCTGCGAAACCGCCGCATCTCCCACAACTCCATCCCGAACGCCTTCACGATCCGGTTGCCCGTAATCGTCTCATGCACAATATTCTGAATCTCAGCCAGCTTGTCCTGCCCCGTGCGCGTGGTCGTCCGCACCTTGCGTCCAATCCGCCGCGCCGAACTGAAGATCACAGGGATAAACAGCAGCAGCACCCACGCCATCTTGCCGCCCACCAGAATCACCACGCCCACCATGAAGATCAACGTGAAAAACTGCTGCAGAAAATCACTCAGCACCGACGACATCGCCATCTGCACCCGCTCAATGTCATTGATCAGCGTCGACAGCAGCGTTCCCGTCGTATGCTTCTGAAAAAACGCCACCGACCTCCGCAGCAGCGCGTCGTAGAGATCGTTACGCAGGTCCGTAATCATGCCGAACCCGGCCTTGTTCGCCAGCAGCGTCCCCAGGTAATCGCAAATCGACTTCACCACGGCAGAGCCCACCAGCGCCACCGCCACCACCGTCCACGCATTATGAAAATGACTCGGCAGCATCCGCTGCAGATTGAAAGCCAGGTGCGTATGCGGCACCGTGAACTGCAGCACCCTGTCCGGCGATGCCTTCGCACTCAGCACATTATTGATAATTGGCTTGATCAGCAGGATTCGGAACGCCGCCATCGCGCCCACCACCGCCATCAGAACAACCGAAGCAAGCGAATACAGCGCGTAAGGCCGAACGTAAAGAAGCAATCGCCAGACACGCCTCAAGCCGCCACGCTCCCGTCCGATCCCATCGTACAGCCCATCTTGCTATTCTAGTGCGCCCACGTCCAGTACGCCCAGGCCGCCCGGCAAACCTACCTCGGCATGTCGCGATGCGCCGTCTTCACCCGGTACCCCGCCTCTGCCAGCCGCCTCTTGATCTCTTCCGCGATAAACACCGACCGGTGTTGTCCTCCCGTGCAGCCAAACGCCACCGTCAGATAACTCTTCCCCTCACTCGTGTAATGAGGCAACAGAAACTTCAGCATATCGGTCGTCTTATCCAAAAACTCCCTGGTCTGCGGAAACTGGCGCACATACTTAGCCACCTTCGGGTCCTTACCCGTCAGGTTCCGAAACTCCGGCACAAAGTGCGGATTCGGCAGAAATCGAACGTCGAACACCAGATCTGCTTCTGCCGGCAGACCGTTCTTGAACCCAAAACTGTTGCTGGAGATCGTCAGGCTCTGATCGTCTGCGCCGCGTTCAAACTGCGAATTGATATGCGCCCGAAGATCGTGCACATTGAACTTCGTCGTATCGAGCACCATGTCGGCGACGTTGCGAATCGGATCCAGCCGCTTGCGCTCCGCCCGGATCGACCGCCCCACTGTCTCGCTCCGCCCCAGCGGATGCGGCCGCCGCGTCTCGGAGAAACGCCGCACCAGCGCATCGTCACTCGCCTCCAGAAACACCACCCGCGTCGGCAGCACCTTGCGCACCTTCTTCAGGATCGCCGGAAACCGGTCCAGCCGCATCCCCTCGCGCACATCCACCACCAGCGCAGCCCGCTCGATCTCAGCCGACTGCCGCACCAGATCCGCGAATCGAGGCACCAGCTCCAGAGGCAGATTGTCGACCGAGTAATATCCAAGATCCTCAAACGCCTTCAACGCTGAAAGCTTCCCCGACCCCGAGAGCCCAGTCAGAATGACCAACTCCGCCGGATGCGGCCCCGGCGCAACCGGCTTTCCCCGCTTGGCCACTTCTTTGGTCGTCTTCTTCTTCGCGACGCGCTTGCTCATCCTGAAATCCCTGCCACCCTCATCCTAAGAATCTGTATAAAAACTCTGGCAAATGGAAAAGAAGTCGTGGATTTCGACCGGAGCCGCGCAGTCTCATCGCGCGGCGTAGTGGAGAAACCCCCGCATTTCGTCTTTGCTTTTGCCCTTCTGCCTACCGCACACCTTCGGTTTATGAGTTTTAAACAGGTTCTAAGGAACCTCAATCAACTCCATCTTCCCATCGCGCTTGCGGCTCAAAACCATGGCCCGCCCCTCGTGATCGCGAAACACAAAGACATCGCGGTCGCGAAACGCAGCCTCCTTCACCGCCTCCTCCAGCGACATCGGACGCATTGCAACTCCATCGTTCGAACGCGACACATGAGGCTCCGGCAGCGGAGAGCGCGACGGAAACGAATGCACCAGCATCGGCACCGCCTTTCGGCCGACGCTGTTCTTCGAAACCACCTTAACCGCCGTCTTGCGCGCCGCCACAGGCGCGGAGGTATCAGCGTCCACCGCCTTTACGCCCGGCTTCGGATGCCGTTTGATCGTCGCAAATTTCTTCTTGTGCCGGATCGCTTGCTTCTCCACTGTATCCAGCGCATCGTGCAGCGCAACCTCCATCTCGGTCGCCTCGCAGCTTGCCACCAGCTTCTGGTGCCTCGTCTGCACGGTTACCTCTGCGTTGTGACGATATTTGTCCGTGCACAGAATCACATGAGCATTCGCCGAGCTGCCAACGATCTTCGCAATCCGCGCCAGCCCCGCTTCGGCCTGCAACTTCAGCTTCTTCGTCACCTTGGTCTGTCTTCCGGTGTACTCAACGTCCATCGACTCACCTCGTGCTGTGGCCTATCGCAGCAGACAATCAGCGTACACGACGTTGGTGGGTGCTAGGAATCTGCATGTCTTCGCGATACTTGGCAACTGTCCTTCGTGTCACCTGGATTCCCTGCCGCTGCAGCTCCGCCGCCAGTTGATCGTCCGTCAGCGGCTTCCGCTCATCTTCTTCCTCGATCAGCTTCTTCACCTTGCGCTTCAGGAGCACCAGCGGCAGATCGCCACCCTCCGGCCCGTTGACGCCCTCGGAAAAGAAGAATCGCAGCTCAAACACCCCCTGCGACGTATGCACATACTTGTTCGCAACTGCGCGGCTCACCGTCGAAGGATGCACCCCAATCTCCTCCGCGACCTCCTTGATCATCATCGGTTTGAGCCCGTTCACCCCGCGCTCCAGAAACTCCGTCTGCCGACGCACGATCACCTCGCACGTACGCACAATCGTGTTCTTCCGCTGCTCGATATTCCGCAGCAGTTGAATCGCCGACTTGTAACGCTCCTTCACATACTCCTTGACGTCCTTCTCGGTCTGCTTCTGTTGCAGCATCTTGCGATAGCCCTGGTTCAGACGAAGCGCCGGCATGTCCTCTTCATTCACCACCACCACATACTGTTCATCGCGCTTCACAAACGCAACATCCGGCTCAATCAGTCTCGTCTCGCTCTGGTTGTACCGCTGCCCCGGCCTCGGGTCCAGCGTGCGGATAAAGTCCACCGCGGCGTTCACCTCATCCGGCGTCCGTCCGCAACTCCGCGTCAGCTCCCGCATGTCCTTCTTCTGCAACAGGGCCAGGCAATGCGTCACAACGTGAGTCGCGATCGTAAACACATCCTGCCGCCCGGAACCATTCGTCCCGGCGGCAGATGCGTCCGGACACTCCGCCTCATAACCGTTGTTTGCGTGATATGCAGCCCGGGGCACCGTGCCCATCAGACGTCGTTGCAGCACGATGGCCGCCTCACGCTGCTGCGCGCAGATCTGAATCAGAAGGCACTCCCGCAGATCGCGCGCACCCACACCCACAGGATCCAGATAGTTCACGATCACTCGCGCCTCTTGCACCGCCGCAAGCGCCGCCTCTATCTCTTCATCCAACGCTGCTGCTATCGAAACGGGCTGATAGTCTGCATCCCCATCGACGCCATCCTCACGCGCTGATTCATCCCAGCGATGCGAACCCTTCGCCTTCGCTCCCCTCTCAAACGGGATCGGCTCCGATCGCACCGGCTCCTTGAACTGCACCAGCAGCCGGGCAAGCTCGTCATCGCTCGCCGCCAGGTAGCCGTCTTCATTCAGGTTCCCTACCACCAGTTCCGTCGCGGCCTTCACCTCCGGGCTCAACGTCAGCGAGCCCAACTGCCACGCCAGATGGTCGCTCAGCGTGCTCGGCTGCGATAGAAAATTTTCGAATGAAGGCTTGTCGTACTCCTCGAAATTCGAGGCGGTCCTGAATCCCGGATCCAGATAATCCTGAAAATAACTTCCAAAGTCGATCTCGTCGAACGGGTCCTTTTCCACCTTCTCGTTCGCAGCCGCAACGTCCTCCGCAGAACGCTCCCGGTCCCCCTCCAGCCCCGACCTCTCCTCCAGCGTGACTGCGGACTCCTCCAGCTCTTCCAACACCGGGTTCTCCACCATCTCGGTGTTGATCATCTCCTTCAGCTCAAGCTTGTTCAACGCCAGTACGCTGACCATCTGCACCAGGCCAGGCGTCAGTACCTGCCGCTGGGAGACCTTCAAGTTCAGCTTCGGCTGCAGCAACACATTAACCTCTCATCTGCTGATTCATGCTTTGTCTGGGTGTCCGGTCTCGTCTCGCATCTGCAACCCATCTGCAAACGGAATTCCAATCCCGGCTTGGCCACAGTCTACACGCCTTGGCGTGTTATGGCTGTAAGTCTAACCCCGCTGGAGGCAACGCAAACTGCACCGATAGCAACGCGCTCTTACAACAGAAGTTGTACCGCTTAATCCATCGAGAAGTTCTCGCCCAGATAGATCCTGCGCACCTCCGGATCGCGCCCCAGCTCTCCCGGCGTGCCATGCCGAAAAATTCTTCCCTCAGTAATGATGTAAGCCCGATCAGTCACCGACAGCGTCTCCCGCACATTGTGATCGGTGATCAACACCCCAATCCCGCTCCGCTTCAAACCGAAGATAATCTCCTGCAGATCAAGCACCGCAATCGGGTCGATCCCCGAGAACGGCTCATCCAGCAGAATGAACGCCGGCTCGATCGCAAGACAGCGCGCAATCTCAACCCGCCTGCGCTCGCCGCCGCTCAGCGCATAGCCCTGCGTCTTCCGAACGTGCCCCAGATTCAACTGCTCGATCAGCTTCTCCGTCCGCGTTCGCCGGTTCTCCCAGCTCAACTGCTGCGCCTCCAGCACAGCCAGAATGTTGTCCTGCACCGTCAGTTTGCGAAACACCGAAGGCTCCTGCGGCAGATAACTGATCCCATAGTTGCGTGCCCGCAGATACATCGGCAGCCGGCTGATGTCGTGCCCATCCGCCAGCACCCGTCCCGCATCCGGCCGCACCAGCCCCACGATCATGTAAAAGCTCGTCGTCTTGCCCGCGCCATTCGGCCCCAGCAGCCCTACCACCTCGCCCTGCTCGATCTCCAGGCTTACGCCCCGCACCACCTGGCGCCCGCCATACGATTTGCCGATCTCCTCGGTCGATAACGTCTTCATTGCTTGTTCTTCACCCGCGTCTCCGTGCGCACTCGCTGCCCCGCACCGGTCTCTCCTCCATTAGAAACCACAACATTCTCATCTCCCCCATGAAACCGCACAGACCTGCCCGTCACCGTTACCTGCTGACTATCCAC
>Ga0080006_1136455_pt1 | contig 32414 bp, 26 predicted proteins | sample RS3BMetagenome_FD_69209 | JGI IMG/M metagenome (GOLD analysis project Ga0080006, IMG submission 69209) | Ferric oxide microbial mat and aquatic microbial communities from Rainbow Spring, Yellowstone National Park, USA - RS3B (SPADES... ...
AGGTGCCTTGCCATCGTCCGGAAGGTCTGACCTGCAGCTGACTGCCGTTCACTTTGCGTCGATCCGCATGGATGTCGTAGCGAAAAAAATGGCGCAGTATTTTCAAGTGCAAGGCGACCCGTGTGTGAACGAACGATACGGCACAGGGCGGGCATTTACCCTGGGCGCGACACGTCTTCTGTACTGGCCCCGAAGCAATGATGCACCCAGCTTGCTCTACAAGTCAGGAAGCCTGAGGTGTACAATAGACGTGTTGACCTTCGGGTACGCGACGTTTGGTTGCAGCCTGATGAGTTGATTGATAGGCGGTGGCACGGCGCTCTGGCGCCACCGACTGCGGGAAGAATAAGCGGCTACGCCGTTATTGTGACATAGAAATGGTGGGGATCAGCCATGGACCCAAGCACTCCCGGGGCGTGGACGGTTCCGGAATGGCAGCAACAGTTGCGGGAGCACGGCTACCTTGCCCACCTCGAACTGGCGACGATGATTCGCCTGGCGTATCTGCTCCGTCGTCCACTTTTACTTGAAGGTCCCGCCGGTGTCGGGAAGACATCGCTCGCCTCGGCCGTCGCCACTATGCTGGGGCGTGAGCTTGTTCGCCTTCAGTGTTTTGAGGGTATGGATGCCACGCACGCTTTGTATGATTGGAACTACCACAAGCAGTTTGCGGCCCTCACCAAGGCCAACGAAACCGATGTCTTTGTACCGGAGTATCTTCTCGAGCGGCCTTTGCTCCGGGCGCTGACGGCCGAGACCGGGGCCGTGCTACTGGTCGACGAGGTCGATCGCGCGGATGAGTCGATGGAGGCCTTGCTCCTCGAGGTGTTGGGCGAGTGGCAGATCACTGTTCCCGAGTGGACGACGGTGCGCGCGGCGACCGAGCAGCCGCCATTTGCGATCTTGACGTCGAACCGGACGCGCCCCTTGAGTGACGCCTTGCGCCGTCGCTGTTTGTACGCGGCCATACCGTACCCGGGAAGCGATGAGGAGATGCGGGTGATCCGGCTCAAGGCCCCTGAGATCGCGGACGACGCTGCGCTGCAGTTGTTGGATGCGGTTCGGTTGTTGCGCACTTGGCCGCTCGCGAAGGTCCCCGGTGTCGCTGAGACCTTGGATTGGTGTCGTGCCTACGCGGTTGCGCAAGGGGAGTGGACGGGGGAATGGGTGACGTCATCGCTCGGGTGTGTCGTCAAGGATGAACTGGATCTCCAGTTTGTACGTGAGCGACTGCCGGAGCTGTTGGCGGGCGTCCCCTGAAGGGATCGGACGGACCCTGAGCCAAGCGCACCGTTGTCGACCCCACGGGCAGATTCTTCTGAGGGGGACCGCATGCTCGGCCGCGCGCAGGCGAGTGAGCGTCCGGGCGGAGAGTTGCAGACGATGCTGTCGCGAAGGCTGCCCGCTTGGGCGGTTTCTGTCCGCGCCGTCGACGTGATGCGCGCACTTTCGCCAAGCCGTGTGCGCGAAGCCACTTTCCTGCGCTCGGGATGGGATGCGCGCAGGACGTTGCGGCGAGTGGCCCGCACGGGGCTCCTTTCTGCCTCGTTGATTCCGGGGAAACGCTATAGAAAGCCGGAACGCCTCGTGGTCCTCTGGGATGTCTCTGGATCGATGGCGGACCAGGTGGACTTGTATTTGCCTTGGATCTACAGGCTGGTGAGCACATCGCGAGAGGTGGGTGTGTTCGCTTTTGGGACAGACTTGCAGGATGTGTCACTGAGCCTGCGAGGGGATTATGGCCGTGCTGTCGCCACACTCTACAGTCTGACGGGACTGTGGGCCGGCGGCACATCGATTGGTTTGTCTTTGCTGTCCTGGCTAGACCGCTACGGAACTGCCTACCTGCGGGGCGCGGTGCGGATCCTCGTGATCAGCGATGGGTGGGACAGTGGACGTCCGGATGATGTCGCGGCGGCCATGCTCGCGATTCGCCGACGCGGCGCGCGCATCGATTGGGTGCATCCACTCTTGTCCTCGCCGGGGTTCGCGCTGCGCACGCGCAGTCTTTTGGCCGCTCGACCGTTCGTCGATCACTGGCTGGCGGGCGCGAACTCAACTGAACTGTTGCGGATTCGGTTAGTCTGAGTCTCGCGCATCACCGCATCCCGGAAGTGACCTGCTTACATATGGAATTGTTCAATCGAAGAGGAGGAGTCTCGATGAAGCCAGCTGCATTTGCCTATCGACGGGCGACATCGGTCGCTGAAGCGGTCGCATGGTTGGGGGAGGACCCAGACGCCAAGGTGATTGCCGGGGGCCAGAGTCTCATCCCCCTTATGAATTTTCGACTCTCGCGTCCGGATTCCCTGATTGACATCATGCACATCGAAGGGTTGACCGACGTTCAGGTGCGCGGCGACAAGCTGCACCTTGGCACCCTGTTGCGACACGAGGCGTTGAGCCAACATGAAACCGTTTTACGCACTTGTCCCGTTTTGGCGGAGGCGGCGGGCAACGTCGGCCATTGGGCGATTCGCAACCGTGGAACGCTCGGGGGATCACTGGCTCATGCGGATCCCGCTTCCGAGCTGCCGGCGGCCTGCGTGGCGCTTGGTGCGACCTTTCACCTGGCGTCGACGCAAGGGACGCGTCACGTTGCGGCAAGAGATTTCTATTTAGGGTTTCTGACGACCGCCATGGAACCTGGAGAACTGCTGGTGGGTGTGGAGGTGCCGCTTCACAGCGAAGTCCGCTACGGCTTCTCGGAGATCGCCCGTCGCCCTGGGGATTTTGCCCTCGCAGGGGCGTTCGTTGAACTCTCTTCGCAGCAACAAGGGGCGGTCACCTGGTTTGGCATCGGCGGTGGCCCGGAACGACGGCCGGTCGTCCTCACGGCGGATCGTGCAGATCGTGCGCGGGTCTGGCGCGAGGCCCTGCAGTCGGTGGAGATGCTCGATGAGGATGCGTACCGCATTCAGGCTGCGATGACGGTGGCCGAGCGTGCCTATGACCAAGCTGTAGGGAGGAATTGCTGATGTCAACGACGACCACTTCGCAAACGATGTCGATTTCACTTCGAGTCAACGGGGAAGAGCGCACGCTACCCGTCGAGCCACGCTGGTCTCTCGCGGATGTACTGCGTCGGGAACTAGGGTTGACGGGAACCCATATCGGCTGTGAGCAGGGGGTATGTGGAGCGTGCACGGTGCTGGTCGATGGCACACCGCAACGCAGTTGCCTGATGTTCGCCGTTCAGGCACAAGGCTGCGAACTGACGACGATCGAGGGCGTGACGCCGGAACGTGGGTTGAGTGCGCTGCAACAGGCATTTTCTAAGGAACATGCGCTCCAGTGTGGATTCTGTACACCTGCGATGGTGCTTACTGCCACGGCACTTCTCGCCCAGAACCCGCACCCGAGCGAAGCGGAGGTCCGCGAAGCATTGTCCGGCAATATTTGCCGGTGCACCGGGTATCAATCGATTGTGGAAGCTGTGATGTCTGCAGCCAAGGAGGCCTGATCCATGTCAACCGTGCTGAGCAAACCCCGTTTTACCGGTGCCCGCGTCACGCGTATGGAGGATGACCGCCTGCTCAAGGGTCAAGGCAAGTACCTCGACGACATCGCAGTGCCGGGCATGTTTGAGATCGCTTTTGTTCGCTCCACCCGCGCTGCGGCCAAGATCTTGTCGATCGACACGTCAGCGGCAAAGGCACTGCCAGGCGTCGTGGCTGTGATGACGGCAGATGATTGTGACTTTCTCATGAAGACCGATGAATATGAGATTGCCCAGCATGTTCTGGCCCGCGACGAGGTTCGCTTCGTAGGCGAGCTGATCGTGGCCGTGATCGCGAAGGATCGCTATATTGCTGAGGATGCGGCGGAACTGGTTTCCGTCGCGTATGCTGCGATACCGGCGCTGATGTCGATGGAAGTGGCCGTGAGCCCCGACTCGCGGCGTGTGCATGGCCACCGGGCCAATGCATTTGCCCATTGGGACAAGAAAACCGAAGGCTACGACGAGGCGTTTGCCAGTGCACCACATCATGCCAAGGCACGGTTTGTCACGCACCGCCAGACTGGTGTGGCGATGGAGACGCGAGGCTGCGCGGCGATGCCGGATCCGGCGTCTGGGCGACTGACCGTGTATGTGTCTCATCAATCTCCGCATCAATTTCGTACGGACCTCATCACAGTGATGGGACTTGAGGAAAACCAGGTGCGCGTGGTGGTGCCGGAAGTCGGTGGCGCGTTTGGCATCAAGGCGATGTTCTATCCGGAGTACGTCGTGGTGACCCATGCCGCCCGCGTGTTGGGTCGGGCCGTCAAGTGGATCAGCGACCGCGTGGAGTGTTTGCTGTCCGATTGCCATGCGCGCGACAACATCCACGATATCAAAGCCGCGTTTACTGCAGACGGTCACATCATCGCAGTGCGCGACCGCGTCATCGGCGACACGGGCGCTTATCCCATCATGGGCTTCCCAGGTGCCGTAGGGGAAGCCGGTTGGGCCACCAACATGTTGACAGGCCCTTACAAGATTCCGCATGTGTCGATTACAGTCGACTGTGTATTTTCCAACAAGGCACCCGTCGGCGCGTATCGCGGCGTGGGCGGCCCGGTCGGGGCGCAGGTGCAAGAAGGCATCGTGGAACTGGTAGCGCGGCAACTGGGGATGGACTCTGTCGACGTTCGTCGGGTCAACCTGATCCAAAATGAGGACTTTCCGTACACCACAGCCACTGGCAATGTCTATGATCCAGGTTCTTACGTACAGTCGCTCGAGGACGCCCTGCGGCTGATCGGTTACGAGTCGTTTCGCAAGGAACAGGCGGCGGCGCGAGCGCGCGGTGAGTACCTCGGGATTGGCATCTGCGGCTTTGTCGAACCGTCCGCCGGGGTGTCGTCCGAAGCCGGATCGACCCCGTACGAGGCCGCCACAATCCGCCTTGAACCAAGCGGTAAAGTGACGGCGGCCGTCGGTCTTGGCCCATCGGGGCAAGGCCACGAGACCACGATGGCGCAACTGATCGCCGACGAACTCGGCATCGAGGTGGCCGATATCGTCGTACTCCACGGTGATACGGACAGCGCGCCATTTGGCGGTGGCACAGGCGGCAGCCGTTCAGCGACGATTGGCGGGGGGGCCGCGCTGAAAGCGGCCCGAGACATGAAGGGCAAACTTGCGCACCTGGCAGGGCATCTGCTCGAGGCGGCCCAAGAAGACATCGAACTCGTCGGCGGTCAAGCGCAGGTGGCGGGCGTCCCTTCACGCGGAATCGCGATCGCTGAATTGGCGCGGATCGCATACACCGATGTCAGCAAGCTGCCGGATGACATGCAACCGGGACTTGAGGTTGTGGCGCGTTACCGGCCGGCGCAAAAGGTGACGTATAGCAACGGCACCCACATTGCCAAGGTCGCGGTCGACATCGAGACGGGTCTGGTCAAGGTCCTCGACTATGTCGCGGTGAACGACTGTGGCGTGCTGATCAACCCGATGATAGTCGAGGGGCAGATTCACGGTGGGGTGGCGCAAGGCATTGGCAGCGCCTTCCTGGAGGAGTTGCGCTACGATGAGGACGGGCAGCTGCTTACGACCTCTCTGTCTGACTACTTGTTGCCCACGGCAACCGATGTGCCGCCGATGCGTGTCGAACATATCGTGACGCCGTCTGGCAACGACGGTGGTTTCAAGGGCATGGGTGAGGGGTCGCTGATCGCGGCGCCACCCGCCTTGGCCAACGCTGTGACAGACGCACTGAGTTCATTTGGCGTGTTGGTGACCGAGATTCCTGTGCTGCCGCAGCATATCGTGCAGTGGACGCAGGGCAAGGAGACCGTACTGTCATGACGGCACGGCGTGATCAGGTGGAGGCCCTGCGCGCCAGTACGGCGTCGGGGTCGCGGGCCGCGCTCGCCGTGGTGATCTGGACCGATGGGTCTGTCTACAGGCGGGCTGGGGCGCGGACTGTGGTGACCGAGGAGGGCCGCATCGTTGGACTGATCAGCGGTGGATGCGCAGAACAAGACTTGTTGGAACACGCCCGCTCCGTTTGGCAGACGGGGCAGCCCATGCGCATGCAGTATGACTTTCGCGGGCCCGATGACTTGCTGTGGGGCATGGGTTCGGGGTGCAATGGCGCGCTGACGGTGTGGATGGTTCCGTGTGATCCGGGTCGCGATCGGAATCTGGCCGATCGCCTTGTGGCGGATGCCGCGCGGCGCGCGGATACGCGGGAGCCGTACTTGTCCGTGCTCGTTGTGCAAAGCGCAGACCAAAGGCGGCTTGCGCTGGGGCCGATCGTGGATGGGGACGATGTGTTGCGCCGAAACTCGGGCCTGAGGGTCTCGGGATCGGGTGAGGCGGGTGAAGGGGACCTCGGGGACGCGCGAACGCATGACGCAGGGCTGTTGGTGCCGACCATAGGCTCGCCTGGAGTGCTGCTGACGGGTGTCGTGGACGGAGTGCAGGCCGAATTGTTCGTAGATCGCGTGGCACCGCGTCCACAGTTGGTCATCGTAGGGGCGGGTGAGGATGCCCTGCTATTGGCACAGTTCGCGCACTTTGCCGATTGGCATGTCACGGTCATCGATCACCGCGAGGAGTGGCTCGAGTCCTTGAGGATTCCGTGGGCCGACGTGCGGCAGTTGATCGCCCGTGATCAGTATGGGTCGTTGCCGGTCGCGGCGGATGCGCACGCCGTGATCATGACGCACAATTTCGAATTTGATCGCAACGTGCTTGGGGCGCTGCTCCCCTTGCACTTGCCCTACCTGGCCCTGCTCGGACCGCGCCGTCGCTGCGAGCGGATGCTCGACGAGCTGCGGTCGACCAGTGAAACCTGGTCCGATCAAGACTTGGGCGCGCTGCACTCTCCTGCAGGGCTCGACATGGGAGCCGAGACGCCGGAGGAGATTGCCTTGGCGGTGTTGGCCGAAGCGATGGCTTGTCGCCGCGGTCGATCAGGCGGCGAGTTGCGAGCGCGTGTGGGTCCGTTCTCTGCAACGGGTGGCTTGGCGTGATGCCGACAAGCGAGGGCTTTACGTCGCTTGTGTCGGATAAGCCAGTTGAGGCGGCGTCGACCGCCTGCCAGAGTTCCGTATGGGCCGTTATTCTCGCTGCGGGCAGTGCGCAGCGAATGGGCCGCTGGAAACAGTGGCTCCCCCTCGAAGACGGCGTGCCGATGCTGCGCCGGGTGTGTCTGACGGCACTCCACAGCGGCGTGGCCGGGGTGTTGGTGGTGATTCCGCCCTCAGGCAGTGACTTGGCCGGAGGCGCCGACGATGAGTCGACGGCTGGCCGGGAGATGTTCACGGCAGACGCACTCGCCGATCTGTCTGTGCGCCTATGCGTCAACGAGCGGGCGCAGGCGGGACAGAGCACGTCGGTCCACAAAGCCGTTCTTGGACTTCAACAGGTTCGCGCAAGTGCGGGCCTGTTTTTGTTGGGCGATCAACCTGCCCTACGCGCGTCATGGGTTGCGGCGGTGGCTGAGCAGTACCGGGCGACGCGAAGCCCCGTAGTTCAGGCTCGCTATCGCGGACAGTGGGGCCACCCCGTTTTGTTCGATGCGGCGCTGTTTGCGGAGTTGTCAGCGTGTGAAGGTGATGAGGGCGGACGTGCGGTCATTTTGCGGTATCGTGATGAACGCTGTCCGGTAGACATTGATGCCGAACCGCCGCTTGACCTCGACACCCCCCAAGAGTACGAGCGGTACCTGCGCGAACGCGGTGGCTCCGCGCCGGGGCCTGAACCAACAGGTACACCATGATCAGCCTCTTGTTTTCGGTTATTCTCGCCCTTTTCTGGATCGTCCAGGGCCTGGTTCATGTCCCCTCTCTCTCTCGCGTCCGTCCTCTTCCGTTCTTGGGGGATCAGCTCGATTCGCCGAAACAGGCGTTGTCGCCAGCCGGTGACGCCGCTGCGGTCACGGTGATTCTCGCGGCGCGCGACGAAGAGGCTGCCATCGCCGCGACGCTCGAGGGACTCGCGGCGCAGACGTGGCCACATCTGAAGATCATCGCCCTGAATGACCGCTCTCGCGATCGCACTGGACTCCGAATGCGCGAGGCCGCGATCCAAAGCGCCCGCATCCAGGTGATCGATATCGACGTCTTGCCCGAAGGGTGGCTCGGCAAGAACCACGCGCTGACGGTCGGCGCACGCGAGGCGGAGGCTGACTGGCTACTGTTCACCGACGCCGACGTGGCGTTTTCAGCGGATGCCGTGGCGCGCATGGTTGGCTACGCGGAGCGTGAAGGGCTGGATCATCTCGTGGTCTCGCCGGAGCTCATTGCGGATTCGTTCTGGTTGCGCTCGCTCATTGCCTTTTTCCTGTTCAACTTCATCCTCGCGTTTCGCCCGCAGAAGGCCATAAACCCCCGGTCACGCGCCTTCATGGGACTCGGCGCATGCAATTTCGTTCGCCGCACAGCGTACGAGGCGATCGGGACGCATGCGGCGATCCGCTTGCGCCCCGATGAGGACATTCGGTTGGGTCAACGAATCAAGCAGGCCGGATATCGCCAGCAGTTTGTCCCTGCCCGCGCGTTTGCCCGCGTTCGCTGGTACGACTCGGTGTCGGCCATGGCCAATGGATTGGAGAAAAACACATTGGCGCTGTTTCGCTACTCGCCCACATGGCTGATGGTGTCGATGATTCCATTTCTGCTGATCTACGTGGCGCCATTTGTCAACGTGCTTTACATGCGCGGATTTTCCGAGGGGTTGGCGTGGTTGACGCTCGCCGCGATGGTCGGGGTGTACTGGGCCACGCAGCGATTCACAACGTACACGCCGGCTCTCTTTCTGGTGCTTCCGATCAGCGCCACGCTGTTCGCCGCCATCTTAGTTCGTGCGGCTTGGCTGACGGCGCGGCAAGGGGGAATATACTGGCGAGGGACATTTCACTCCCTTCAGGAACTGCGCAAGATGCGGTGAGTGCTTTCGCTTGCATGCGCGGACGCATATGGTCGCATGATAAGTTATGAAATTCCACAAAATGACGATCTCCAGCATCACGAACCGTGCGACCTGAAGCGGGGTTCTACATGTTCGAGCCGGAGAGGAGGACATGCGCTGATTGGATGGGCTGCGGGTCTTCTGACTGTGTGTCTCGCCAACGCCAATCCCTTGATCGCCGAGGGACCGTCTACGACTGTTCAAGCCTCTTCACTGGCGACGCCGGGATCGACATCCTATCGAATTCGGATCGACGCCAATCGACCCACCTTGTACTTGTATCGTGGCGTTCACTTGGTACACATGTGGGGCGTGGCACTTGGCAAGCCCGAAACCGCTACGCCTGTGGGGATGTGGAAGGTGATCGACAAGCAAAGGGGTTGGGGCTCGGGGTTTGGGAGTCGCTGGATCGGGCTCGACGTGCCCTGGGGAACGTACGGTATTCATGGCACCAATACGCCTGCGTCGATCGGTCGCTTCGCCAGCCATGGCTGCATCCGCATGCACAATGAAGATGTCGAGGTCCTGTACGACATCGTGCCGATCGGCACGCCGGTATGGATTGTGGGCGATCCGCTCGCCCACATCCGCCGGCTAGAATACGGCAACGCAGGCGCCGACGTGCGCGAAGTGCAGCTGACGCTGCAACGCCTCGGATATTACCGAGGCCCTTGCTTCGGACGATTCGACGCCGCTACACAGTTTGCCGTAGTCTACTTTCAGTTGGCGCATCACCTGGCAATGGACGGAGTCGTGGACGCCGATGACTATCGGGCGCTCGGTTTGGGCCGACCGTCAGGCCGAGCAGCCAAATGAGCGCCCGATGTCATCCCGGTGCTACCAGGCGTATGCTTCGGGCGCGGCACCGCCAGGCCCCGGGAAAATGGTGTCGAGGCGGGCGAGGGCTTCTTGACTCAGCGAGAGCTCCACGGCACGCAGCGACGTTTCGAGTTGTGCGATGGTGCGCGGCCCGATGATCGGCGCGGTGATGCCCGGTTGTGCCAACAACCAAGCCAGTCCGACTACGTCCGCCGGTTCCCCAAGTTCGCTACAGAATGCGGCGAACGCCTCCAGCTTAGGGCGATGTTTTTCAATATCTTTTTGCCGCTGCGCCGAGCGCGAACCGGCAGGTGCGGTCAGCGCGTTGCCGCCAAGGAGCCCGCCAGCCAGAGGACTCCAAGGGATCACGCCGAGTCCCAGGTCTCGCGCTGCCGGCAAGACTTCCAGCTCCGGGGTGCGCTGCATCAGGTTATACAGATGTTGCTCGGAGACGAGACCCAGAAAATGCCGTGCTGCGGCCGCCGCTTGTGCCTTGACAAGGTGCCAGCCCGCAAAGTTGCTCGATCCGATGTAATCGACTTTCCCCTGATGGATCTGCGTCTCAAAGGCTCCCCACACCTCTTCCCACGGTGCGTGCCGGTCGATGTGATGCATCTGATAGAGTTCCACATGATCTGTCTGGAGTCTCTTCAAAGAAGCGTCGAGGTGCCTGCGGACCTTGTAGGCAGACACGCCGCCGGGCTTGTTCGGTCCGTCGCGGTCATCCATGTCGCCGTAGATCTTGGTCGCGAGCACGACCCGCTCCCGCCGGTCGCCGCCTTGTGCAAACCAGCGCCCGATGATCTCTTCGGTCAAGCCTTTCGGTTGCCAGCCGTAGACGTTCGCCGTATCAAAAAAGTTGATGCCGGCATCCAGCGCTGCGTCCATAATCCGAAATGCATCGGACTCGCTCGTGACATTGCCGAAGTTCATGGTGCCAAGGCACAACTGGCTGACCCGCAGGCCGGTTCGGCCCAGGTATGTATACTTCACTTTGCTCATCTCCTCGAGGTGGGTATGCGTCCATTATACCCCTTTAGCGCAGTGGAGCAAAGGGATCACGGAAGAGGATTCAGCTCGTGAGCTGGGGGGGCAGAGGGGATATGTGGAACGAGCGAGAATGGCAGCCTCCATGAGTTTGTCAATTCGAACATACTCATATGAAGAAGGTCGCGTGCGGTCCCCGCGTCCTGCACAAGACGAAGGAGTAGCTGAAGTCACTACGGATGGAAGAAGACCTCAGGAATTATGTGGGCAATCGACTGATCCGTCCACGGCTCCATGAGTTCTTTCATAAATGACTGCCATTTCATGTTCGCGGGGTCTCTGTCCAACTCGGACATCGCCTTGTCATAGTCCCCATCCACGGTCATGGTTGCAAAAAGTGTGCGACCATGAATGTAGATGCTGTAGTTATGAATCCCCAAACGCGAAAAAGCGTCCAGAAGATCCGGATACACCTGCCTGTGACGTCTTTGGTACTCTTCTTCATATCCCTCACGCACCGTCATCACAAACCCGACCCGCTGACCCAAGAGTTTGTCACCCCTTCTCAGTGTAGACAAGTTCAACACAGGAGGAGGCAATAGGGCCTCCTCCTGTGCGATTCTCTAGTAGTTCAATTTCGCCGTCAACGCCTTATTAAAAACCATCGGAGGACCAAGAAGAACGACACCGTTGTGTACACTAAAGTTCCCCAGCTTTCCGGCGTGGAAGATCCCGTTTCTGGGAATTGTCCCATCCACGTCTGCTCGTGCAACCGCCATGGTTAAGGCACCCAATTTGAGCACGTCCCACAGAACATACTGTTGAACAGTGTTGTTGGCGGCGTACTCCTTCATGACTACTGGATCAGCCAACCCAGTCAGATAGATCTTCCCCTTCTTCCCAAGCTTATCGATTGCCTCGGCCGCAGCCGGCAATCCGACCGAGTCAGGTGAAATGATGGCTTTGACATTGGGGTACCCCTTGATAATGGCTTCGGCGGCCGCCAGACCCGTCGATGGTTCTTCCTGGCTGTACTGAATCGTCACGATGTCTACGTTCTTGTACTTCGTGGCGATGGCTTTTTTCATATACGAAATCCATTGATTTTGGTTTGTTGCGTTAGGCGTCGAGGAGAGGATGCCGACCTCCACTTTGCCCTTAAAGTGCTGGGAGACCAAGCGAACCAATGTTGAACCGATTCCTTGCGCCGTCGCCTGATCAACAAAAAACTGGCGAGCTGAGGGAAGAACATCAGAATCCCATGTAATGACTTTCACCCCTCTCCTCATAGCCGCCTCGAGTGCTGGGGCCAGAGAGGTGGGATCATCCGCCGAGACCGCAATGACGTTGTAGCCTTCGGTTACGTACGAGTTGATCATGGACACTTGAGCGGATGCGTCAGCCGTTGTCGGACCGTTGTACGTCAAGTTGATATCGAATTCCTTGGCAACCGCCTGCGCACCTTCATCTGCTCCCGTAAAATAAGGGACGCCAACCAGCTTTGGAATCATCGCCACGCGAATTGGCCCCATACTCTTGGCGAGAACGTCCGACGAACCTGCCAATGGCATCAGGCCCACCATTAGGGCGGCCGCAGCCAAACCCACTTTCAGCGCTTTCCAATTCTGTTTCATCTGAACCCCTCCATGTTTTGATGCATCATTCCGTATCGTATCCCTCAGAAAGATGCGACACGTCTGTTCACGATTCAGTGGATCCGATCCCGTCGCTAATTGGTGGCAACACCCCCTTACCTGGTCGTTTCGACGCCCCTTTACGTCTACCCGACAGGTAGACGTTGAACTGCTGCAGTCCTACTGCCAGAATCAAGATGACACCGGTTACAATGGACTGTTCTGACGAGGCCATATTAAGTTCATTCAGTCCTTGTGCGAGCATGCCTAAAATCAATGTCCCCAGCACCACCCCGGAAATGGTTCCGGAACCACCGAATATACTGACACCACCTACAAGACAAATCGTGATGACCGACAGTTCCATGTTGGTGCCCATGTCGCCACGAACTGACGCAAAGTATGACCCCAATAGAACCGCTGCCAATCCGGAATTTAGTCCCGATACCACGTACGTCCACACCTTGACGCGACCTGTAGACACGCCTGAATAGTGCGCGACCTCTTCGTTGTACCCAACGAACATGACTAAGCGACCATACGTGGTGCGCTTCAAGACAAAAGCAAACACGAGAGCTACGGCCCCGAAGATAATCAGTTGTACAGGAACCACACCAAACACATCTCCAGTTCCGACATTTACAAATGACTGTGGAAATCCATAGATTGATCCCTGTCCGTCCAAGACGGTGGCGAGGCTGCCATAGATGAACAGTGTCGCCAGCGTTATGATCGACGGCTGAATACCCGTGCGAACGACGAGTTGACCATTCACCCAGCCAGCGCCTCCGCCAATAAGAATGCCGAAAATCGCGGCGATCCAGATATTGATGCCGTGTTGCCACAAGACACCCATCATCACACCGCTAAGACTCATAGTCGATCCCACGGACAGGTCAATGCCTCCAGCCATAATGACAAAAGTTTGGCTGAGTGCCATCACGCCTAGAAAAGTGAAATTCTCGGTCATGGACAGCCAGTTTACGAAATTCAAAAACCCAGGTGCCGCGATCGAAAAAATGGCCATTTCAGCTATAAAGACGATCACAGTCATTAGGAGCCAAGCCGATATTCTTCTCACCGTCTTACGCCCCCCTCGCCCGCATGGATCTCGAGAGCAATGAATCAGCCACGACAGCGATCAGGATGATAACTCCCTCTGCGGCGTCATTCCAAACGGCCAGTAAATGAAAGAAGACGAGAGACTCTGAGATGATACCTAACAGCAGCGCCCCAAGCACAGCACCCATTGCACTGCCGCGACCACCAAAAACGTTGGTTCCTCCGATAACAGCGGCGGCGATCGCCTGCAGATTGGCGGCACTCCCTGTGCTCGGAGTGGAGAATCCGTTGTACGAGAGATATAAAACCCCCGCGATAGCAGCCAGAACGCCCGACAAGATATACGGGATCACGATCACCTTACGTTCGTTGATACCCGCTAGTCTCGCCGCTCCCGCGTTGTTTCCTAGTGCATACAGATGTCGACCCGTGATCGAGTACCGTAGAAAGATCGTTACCACTAGAAGTAACGCAACCATGTATAACACCATTACAGGAAAGAAATTCAACAAACTCCAACTAGTCAGTCTTTGAAAGCTTTCTGGCAAGTTGGTCACCCAGTTCCCGCCCGTAATGATATACATGACTCCGGTGTAGATGCTGAGTGTCCCCAAAGTGACAATGATAGGCGGGAGTTTCGCAAGGCTCACTAAAAGCCCGTTGATCGATCCCGCTACCACCCCGACCAATAGAGCTACTCCCAACAAGGCCCAGATGGGCCATCCCGATACCGCCAATTGCCCTACGATGAGAGTAGTCATGCCAAGCGTCGCACCGACGGACAAATCGATTCCCTTGGTGACTATGACTAGCACTTCACCCATGGCCAGTATGCAAATCGTCACGCTGTTCTGAGCAATCTCCGAGAGATTAGACGGAACTACAAATGACGGAACGGCAATCATCAGGACCGCCAGCAAAACGACGATAAAGGCCGCTAAGGAAATTTCGCGGTTGTCTCCTATGCGAATGAGGAACCGATTCAAAGTCGTGGTGGACATTCGTATCCTCCCTCCCCGGTCACTACGAACGATTATTTGCTCACGCCTGTCGCATGCAGCATAATTACTTCCTCCGACATGTCCGCACGTCCGACATCAGCGACCATTTCTCCTTCCTTCATAACGAGAATCCTGTCCGCGAGGCCCAATATCTCTGGTAGGTCGGAGGAGATTACAAGAATGGCGCTTCCCCGGTCGGCGAGATCTTTGATGATTCTGTAGATTTCCTCTTTCGCCCCTACATCTACCCCGCGTGTCGGCTCATCGAGCAAAATAATATTTGGGCTCCTAGCCAGCCATTTTCCGAATACGACCTTCTGCTGGTTGCCGCCAGATAACTGTGACACCGGCTGATGTAACGAGTGCGACTTCACGCCAAGACTTTGAACCATTCTCGACGCGAGAGCCGACTCCTTTGCGGAATCCAGAAGTCCTAGCCTCGATGTGAAAGCAAGGTTAGGCAGTGTCAAATTAGGCATAATGCCCACCTGTATTGCAATCCCGTGTTTGTGACGATCCTCCGGTACATAGATGATTCCCTGTTTAAGCGCCTGCTGAACATTTTTAATAGAGCAGCGAGAGCCTCTGATGAAGACCTCTCCTGTTTCAGCCGGAGAGACACCGAAGAGAGCCTCGGCGACATTGGTCCGTCCTGCTCCCACCAAGCCTGCTAGACCAACAATTTCTCCTGCAAAAAGCTTGAAGCTGACGTCAGAAAACCAAGGTCGTCTGCTGAGGTTGCGAACCTCCAAAATCGGAATTTCGTCGGTTCCCTGCCAAGTACGCCTGTGACTAGCCACCACATCGCGACCGATCATCAACTTCACGAGATCTGCTTCGGTTATCGTGTCCGTACCGTAGTTTCCGACATTTATGCCGTCTCTCATTACGGTAACCGAGGATGCCAAGGCAAAGACCTCGTCAAGACGATGGGAAACAAAGAGCACTGCGGTCCCCTCTGCCTGCAACAATCGCACGATACGAAACAAGATCTGTGTTTCATGCGATGACAATGTAGCAGTAGGCTCGTCGAGAATAAGAACTTTCACCTGGTGCACGAGGGCCTTGGCAATTTCAACCATCTGTTGTTGGGCGATGGTCAGACTTCCGGCCGGTTTTGTGACATCGAGCGGGATCTCCAGCCGCTTAAAGATGCTGGCTGCCTGTGCATTCATGTCTCTTCGCGACACCCATTGCATCCCGAGACGACGAGTTGGATGTGATCCCATGAAAACGTTTTCAGATACGCTGAGCTGCGGCATCATCGCAGGTTCCTGATGAACCGTATAGATTCCGAGGCTATGGGCGTGCGCTGGGCTCCCTACTTTCACAGCACGCCCCTCGTAATAAACGGACCCCTCATCAGGTTGATAGACACCTGATAGGATCTTGATCACAGTTGACTTGCCGGCTCCGTTCTCCCCGACGAGTGCCTGCACATCCCCCGCGCCAAGATGAATCGAGACGCCTTGAACGACGTTGACGCCGTTAAATGACTTGCTCACACTGCTTGCGCTAAGAGTGCAGGGCACGAACTCTCCTCCCTTCACTTATCCAAAGCTTGATACTATCTTTATAGAAGTGAGTATAAAGTCCGATTATTCAAAAGTCAATAAAGGAAAACAAAAATAATTTCATATAATACGACGAGAATAAATGTCTGTTCGCTTGAGACGAGAACATCTTCAGGCTGTTTGGTCCCACGGTATCACCAAGAGAATGCTTCTTCGTCTTGGGCCAGTTGTGTTCTACCAGTCCAAGACAACACCCATCGTGCCTTCGCGATTTTCTTGTATTTCACGCCACGCATCCCGAGCCATGTACGCAGGAAACCTTTGGGTAATGAGGCGCTCAGTGGCCAACCAGCCTTCTTCGATTGCCGCCAGTGTTTGTGAGACCCGCGGACGTGTCCACCCCGACGGCGCATGCACCGTAATTTCTTGCTCCCGCAGTCTTTGTATGTCGAGAGCACCCTGGTCACCTAAGAAGCCCGCTGAGACAATGTGACCGTCGTGCTTGAGTCGGGGTTGAATACGCTGGACCGTGACTAGATCACCAACAGTATCGACTACGACCGACAAATATGGCAGAGAAGCCGCAATTTCATCCAAATCGTCCATTGTGATCTGGTGTGTTTCAACACCAGATGGACAGAGTAAGAGACGGCTCGTATGGCGCCCAAGAACCGTCACGATGGCCCCTCTTCGCAAGAGCGTTTGGGCAGTCCACTGTCCCACCAATCCGTCCCCGATCACAACCGCCACGTCACCTGGTTCTATAGGAGGACGCATACCGCAATTGAAACCGACCTGAGTCAACACGGAGCCGCTGTACTTAACCATCGTGTCGTTGGGCAGTTTCCATACCTCGTCGCGATCAGTCACGGCCGGATTTATATGTCCGGCATAGTCGGAAAATAAATTCGACACTCGACTTACGCTGGCAAAGACGCAGTCGCCTGGCTGCAAATCTTGGACTGCACTACCTACGTGCCTGACCACTCCAACTTTTTGATAGCCTGCTACCTGTGGAAACGGCCAGGCGTCACCGGCTCGCCGAGGTTCTTCTCCTGAAAGCCGATCTCCTCGCAAATATGAAAGTTCGGTTCCAATGCTGATCCAGGAGTGGGCGACATCAATCACCACATCGCGATCAGTCGGGTCCGGGACCTGCACGGATCGAAACCGGACATCCAGTCGATCTTCAAACACCACGGCCATCGCGTGCATACTTCATAGCCTCCCGATCATTTTATGGTTTGAGGTGACTTTCTATCACTATATCACAGTTAATATTATCTTGTTTCCCTTTGATTATGACTGTATCTGTTGAGTCTCGAGAGCGCGACGGGGCAGAGACCACATCGGGTTGCTCGGATTCGCTTTCGTCGACCAGCGGTAAGAGTCAGTACTGATTGGCACACGGAGAGCGTCAAATAGCGCCCACGTGTGCGATTCGATGGGCTCTGGCTATACTAGAGTTTTGCCTTCAAACGTTCGTTCTTACTTTGCTTCTACTATGGTGAGGCGTATTTCGGAAAAGGGGTCGCACTGTATTGTGTGTGCTCGGGTGGCTGTCCTGAGCAAGGCCGAAGAACAGGTTACGCATGAGAGGATTTCCCTGGGCCCCAAATCACACTGCTTGACGGGGCACAATCAGAGAATGTATGGTCAGTGTAGGCACATAGAAACTTTTTACACAATTGAATGGGTCCTCAAGTGTACTCTTACAAGGAATGGAGTCCGCAGACCCAGTTATGAGTGTAGCGATCGAGGCATTGTGGGTGCCGCTGCCCCTGCTGCCTTTGACGATGTGATCGAAGGTGGCGAGTTTCCGGAAATACGCCTATAATCGCCGATCAGTCAGGGGGATTGTCTTGCAAAAGGAGAGTAGCAGTTGCTGCACACCAAGCCGTTCTGTGGACCCACAGTTGTCCTGTGTAGATGCGATGAAATTTGAGACTACCCGGGAAGATGTAGAGGGAATGGTTCTGCTCAGTGGTGGAGAGTTTCTCATGGGCTCAGACGAGGGAGAGGGCTACCCAGGAGATGGCGAAGGTCCTGTGAGATCAGTCCTCGTGAATCCGTTTTACATGGACGTGTGTGCGGTCACGAATCGCCAATTTTCGCGCTTTGTGCGCGAGACTGGTTATCGGACGGAGGCCGAGCGATTCGGTGGGTCATTTGTGTTTGCTCATTTCGTTTCAGAGGAAACTGCCGAACGGGTTGAGCAAGTCGTGGCGCAAACACCGTGGTGGTGGCTGGTCGAGAGAGCGGATTGGGCACACCCTGATGGCCCTGATTCCATTACGTCCGGCCGAGAGAATCATCCCGTTGTGCATGTATCTTGGAACGATGCCCTCAACTATAGCCAATGGGCCGGGAAGAGACTTCCCACAGAGGCCGAATGGGAATATGCGGCGCGGGGTGGTCTGATCAAGAAGAGATATGCATGGGGGGATGAACTCCGTCCGGATGGAAAGCACATGTGCAACATCTGGCAAGGGAAATTTCCCGAAGTGAATCACGCATCGGATGGTTATAGCGGTACGGCACCCGTAGACGCATTTGAACCCAATGGCTATGGGTTATTCAATGTGTGTGGAAACGTATGGGAGTGGTGTGCAGATTGGTTCCACCCGACCTTTCACATGCAAAGACACCAAGTGAATCCGCGAGGACCAAATCAGGGTGTGACAAAGGTCACGCGGGGAGGATCCTATCTGTGTCATAAGTCCTATTGTAATCGGTATCGGGTAGCCGCTAGATCCTCGAACACACCAGAGAGTTCGACAGGGAACATCGGGTTTCGCTGCGCAAAGGATGCCGTTCGGTAATGGACGCGCGGAACTATTGGATGTGACCAATAGGCTTTGGCACTGGATTTCTGGTAGTAGGCGACGTCACACAGTGCGCGACGGATTTCGGAAGGATCTTGCGTGGTGGCGGCCAATATCAAGTGCAAAGCCTGGGGCATCGTCAAGAGCGGGGTGGCTCCGTCTCCGACGCCGTTTTTTCTGAAACTGCTTGCGAACCTCCAATACGAACAGATTGCTCCCGCAATACTGGCGATGCACCGCGGCCGATCGATTGCAATCTGCACGACGTGGTCTTGGTACAACTGCTTCATCCGCTGGTCATCCCAAGGCGCGTCCTTCAAAAACATCTGCAGCGTGCGCACCGCATTCTCGTCCCGATACCGCAGGGCCTTGGGCTCGATGCTTTTGCGGCTCAGGTCGCTAAGCAGGCCCTTGAGGTACGTCTCACTGTTTTGCTGCTGCTCGATACGCGAAAAGCAAGGCGCATAGACATCGAGGTAATCGCCAAGCACCTGGCCCAATTCAGCCACGGACGACTCCGTCAACCCCACCTCAGCAAATAACTCGGGACTCCAGTCCGGACAATGGAGCATCATAGCCCAACCCCTCACACGATCCAATTTGGGATTCGGTCGTTGAGGGAACTCACGCAGGCTGATCCTGAGTCGGCGATCCAACAGATACACAAAGCCCCCTTTGCGATGGCCGTGATACACAAAAGCGTTGCCCACCTTACTAAACCCCAGTGTTTCGCCCACGTAGCGCCAGTTGGCGGCCAAGTAGCTGGTTCCGGTGTAGCGACTCAGGTCGACGAACGTCTCCGCCGCGTACGGACAGACTCCGTACAGTTCCAGCCAGTCTCGCTATGAGCGCGTAACGCGCGACGAGCGGGTTCGCTCCAACCGAGCCAGGCGTCACGAGCACCGAGTTGTAGTGCTAGGACCAGTAAAAAATCCTGCCAGAAGGGGGCTCAATCAAAAATTCCGCACCGCAGTCAGGGTCACGGTTCGCGAGAAGGTGCCATGCGAAAATCATGTCACCTACGTTGCATTACATGCGGAACGTGGGTTAGTGATATGTTGTGCAGTCATGAACATCTGCAAAACCAATCGTCACAGTGTATACTGAAATTCAGAATGCGACGATGCTAACAAGAACTGGCATGGAGCCATCCTCACGCGACGGATTCATGCAAAAATTATGCACAATTATGCGAAGAGAGTGGATCGGCTTCTGTCGTTAACGGGCAGGTTACCGCCATACCGTCTTTGAGATAATGGAAAGCTCAATTCCTACAGGATACGATTAGAACACGGCTCTGGTTCGTTTGGCAGAGAGCCGCGCCAGCGTGATTTTAAAATTTGGACGAAATTGAAGACGATGAAATTAAATTATGGAGGAGTCCTCAATGGCAGCTGTGAATCCGGAAGACCTCGAACGTTACGAAATCATCGAGGGTGTAGTATATGATATGTCCCCATCGCCTTCCGAGGGGCATCAGCGGGCGACCACTGCCATAGGCAGTCTGTTTTTTTCAGCCTTCAAAGGGCAATGCAGAACCTACGTCTCTCCTTTCGATGTTTGGCCGACTGGTGACACCAATGATGCGTATGTTCAACCGGATGTGACTGTGATTTGCAACGCCAACAAGATAACACATGATGGGTGTGTTGGAGCCCCTGATCTGGTTGTCGAGGTGCTAAGCCCTTCAACTGCAGGGAAAGACCGTAAAGCAAAACTACGTCTGTATCAACGGTCCGGCGTGCGTGAGTACTGGATTGTTGATCCAGTCATGCGGACCGTGGAAGTGTTCTGTATTGATCAAAATATGTTTGGCCCTGCGGAAACATATGCGGCTGGCGAAGATGAATTTGTTCCCGTCGGAATTAGGGATGGACTTCGAATTTCACTGGGGGATATTTTTGATTGAGCTTTCAAATGGCTGGGGGCTATGCAACAATGTGCGTGCATGATGATACGTCACATAAAACGCATTGTTGACCTACTTCATCTGTTATCGCTGCGAATGTCACCTCTGACATCCCGAGACATACGAAAGGGAGAGCTCTCAGGGAAACGAAACGTTCGATCGATGGTCTCATCGAGCACGATTGGGGCCTTGTATCCATGGTGCACAAGCGCGCGAGGTGTTAGAGGTTCTGGATGGTCGCGCAGGAACGCGCGTGATCGCCAGCGCTTTGATCCGTGCCCCAGGCGATAGAGACCAACGGGAAGCAACCTATCGCGGCAAATGTTGGCGGGCAACATTCGGAACTACAGATTGTCAAGCATGAACTTGCATAGACTGGTAACGCGTGCTATAGTCAGCCTAAGAATACTTCCCGAAAAGGCAAACCTGCTGTGAGGCAGGGACGCAAAGCCACGGGTCTGGCGAAGTCTAACCAGATAGCCGGGTTGCCGAACACGAAGTTGGCGGACGGTAGCTTTATTTTGGGGAAGATTCGTCTTCGAGTGCGGAGACGGGGATCTTTCCCGTTTTCATGTTTCCGCACTAACACAGGAGGTGTGTTAGAATGGCGGATTTTCGATTGTTTAATGCAATCTGGGTCGTGCTTTGCCTGTCCACGGCACCGATCGGAGCGTGGACGGAGCCGGCCTCGGCGGCCACGTTGCCCACGGGCTATGCGACGGCCCACGTTGTAAGGAATCTGGACGGCAACAACGATCCAGGTGGTCCAGGTGGTCCAGGTGGTCCAGGTGGTCCAGGTGGTCCAGGTGGTCCGGGTGGTCCGGGTGGTCCGGGTGGTCCAGGTGGTCCGGGTGGTCCGGGTGGTCCGGGTGGTCCAGGTGCTCCAGGTGGTCCAGGTGGTCCCAACGGCGGGCCAAATGGCGGACCCGGCATGGGTCCAGGTCCCGGTGGGCCCGACCCGATCGGGCCACCAGCCTTCGGTCCCATGGGAGACACCGGTCGCTGGGTGTCCAAGGGCTTGCTTGAGGCGGAAGTGACGTGGATAACCAAGACGTTTGTGCCGCGCGTGCAGACGGCGGAGACGACGCTTGATCAGTCCCAGAGTGTGACCGGGCAAGTATACGGCCCAGTCGGACCCCCGTCGGTGGTGGGGCAAGTTTATGGCCCGGGCAATCTGGATCCGCAGACTCTGTCGCTCGATGTCGCCTCTGTGCAGACGGCGGTGACGGATTTCACGTCGGCCTCGGGAACCAACTTGTGGGGTGCGCTCGACTCCTTGCTAAAGGCGATCTCGCAGTTGCAACGGGATGCCGGTCCGCAGGCAGCGCAAGCAGCACAACCGCCACAGGCACCGCAAGCTCCACAATCTGCGGGGCTGCCACCTGTACCCGGCATGGGACCGGACTCACTGACACAGCGTGAGGATCAGTTTGCGAAAGCGTGGGCGAGTTTGCAGGTGGATTCGGCGAACCTCAAGGACGCCCATTCCAGAGGTGCGTTGCATCGAGTCGAGGATGACATCCGGCGTGTCATTGAAAATGGGAACTGGTTGATTCGCATGGCGCGTCGCATCGATCAATAGACCCATAAGCAGGCTGTCAAAGATAAGAGGAATCACGTCCCATAGCCGAGGATCGGCCGGGGAAGTGATTCCTCTTGCACTTCACATCAGAATGCTCCTACGGAACTGTGCCCCCCTACGGAACAGAACTAAACGACCCCCCCGGTCCCCTGAGGAGTGGGCACCTTGCGTGGCCAGAAGGCAGCTTGGCCAAGAAGGCTGGTCACGGACGGGACCAGGAAGGGACGAACGACGAAGGTATCGAGCAGGACGCCGATGGCGGTCACGAGTCCGAACTGCACGAGCACTTGCAGCGGTAGACTGGCCAGCACGGCAAATGTCCCCGCCAGGATCAGGCCCGCCGACGTGATCACACTGCCGGTGCGGCTGACTCCTTGGGCGATGGCATCGCGTAGCGGCAGCGTCCTCGTTCCTTGCCAGATGCGGGAGATCATGAAGATGTTGTAGTCTTCACCGAGCGCGACGAGAAAGACGAAGGCATAAAGGGGAATGGCCCCCTGCATGGCTGATGTGTGAAGCACGTAGTGAATGACGAGCCAACCTGTGCCCAGTGCGGCGAAGTAAGAGAGCAGGACGGTCGCGAGCAGGTACACGGTGGCGACGATAGAACGCAGGTACAGTAGCAGCAAGACGGCGATGATGAGAATGACCACGGGGATCACTCTAGCCGTGTCGCTGTCATTGTAAGTTTTGGTATCCGCTTGTGTGGCCGTCTGCCCCGCGATCCAGATGGTATCAGCGACCGGTGCTCCCTCTTTTCGCAAGGTGCTGGCGACGGTCTGCTTGATATCTGGCAAGGCATTCATCGCAGCATTGGACTCAGGATTGCTACTGAGCGTGATCGTCCAGAGAGCCTCGGTTGGCGTGGACTTGGCCAAAGTGGCACCCGAGATGGAGGAGAGCTGACGAAGCGATTGTGTGACCGCTGTCCGGTCGCCTGCGTTCTCGGCACCTTTGACCAGGACTTGGACGGGCGCCAGCGTGCCAGCGCCGAAGTGGTCAGCGAGTAGGGTAAATCCTTGGCGCGACGGCATCGTCGACGGAAAGGTCGACAACAGGTTGTACGTGGTCTTGATGCCGAGACTCCCTAACCCGAGGGCGCCGAGAACGATGACCGTGACAATGACAACCGTCCAGGGGCGACGAGTGACCACTTTGCCAGCCCAACGACTGAGGCCTCCTGGCGCGCCGGTGGCTCGCGACCGCCTCGCCAGCCGGGGGCGTTTGGCAACCCGCGCTTGCCATTGTTCCTCTGTGCGCGGAACAAAGGGGAAAAATGAAGCGCGTCCCAACACGGCCAACAAAGCGGGGACGAAGGTGATGCCGGCCAGGGCCATGATCAAGACCGCCACGGAAAAGGGTGCGGCGAACCGATGATACGCGCCCGACTGCGCGAGGATCAAAGTAAACAGGGCCAACACGACGGTCAGCCCGCTCATCGCGATCGCGCCCGATGCCCCGCGGACGGCTTCGCGGATGGCTTGGTGCCGGTCCTTGACAGTGAACAGCGCTTCGCGGTAACGGGCCACCATGAACAGGCAGTAGTCGGTGCCAGCGCCAAACAGCAACACGGTCATGATCGACACGCCTTGACTGTCGACGACGATCACTCCGCGTTCGGCGAGCCAACCCAGGATCGGACTGATCACGGAGTAGGCGACGCCCACGCAGATCAGGGGGACGATCGCGAGCAGGGGAGAACGGTACAAGAGGATCAACAGGATCAGAACCAACAGCGAAGTGGCTGCCAGTAACGTGATGTCAAGGTGACCGAAGAGTCCCAGCGCATCGACAGTAATCCCGATCGGCCCCGTGATGCGGGCGTGCAACCCCGGCCCGGAGAGCGACGATGAGGCAAATGGATGACCCCCCACCGCCGCGTCAATCCGCTGATGAAGTGCGGTCATGGCCGTTGGCAGTTGACTTGACGATGCGGCTGCATCCGTAAAGGTAACAGGGAGAACGAAGGTCGTGCCGTCTTTCGAGCGTAAACCCGCGAGGGCGCCCACAGGCAAGTTGCCCAGCGGAGGCACCGACATCTGTCCAGCCACCGGGTGTTGACTCAGCTCGATATCCGCCTTTTGGATCAGCGATAAGTCGGGCGTCGTCAACCCCCCTGCCCTATACCAGACGATGAGCGCAGGCGTTCCGTTCTGGGACGGGAACGCCTGCTCGATCTGGCGCGTGGCCTGGATGCTCGGCGCCGCGACAGGAAGTTGCCCTGCATTCGGATTGACTTCCTTGTTCACGGATGGCGCTGACACCGAAAGCACGACGGCGACGATCACCCAAACGAGGATCGTGGTCCACTTGGTGACACGCCCCGCTACGATTTGCCCCCACTTTGAAAAGATTCGTTCTTCCATACTGAGTTGTCCCCTCCTGGAGGATGTGCGATTGTGTTTACTGACGATGTGGCCAGAGCAATGCTTATCGATCGATAAATAGCGTCCAAAAAAATGTGCCCAACCTGTGGGCCTGTTCAAAAAAATGCAGGCTCAGCGTGGGCGCAGCCCATTCAGCAGGAGATTCACGAGCGTGTTGGCGTGCAGCGCAAGCAGTTCGCGCTGCTCACTCGCGGCTGGAGACGCGGCATCGGTCCTCCAGTTTTCCGCCGGCCGGTACTTCAGCAGGTTGAGCAAGAGGAATGTCAGGTTCACCGCCTCCATCCCGGCTGCCGGGGCGATCAACTCACCCGCCGCCAGTCCTTCCGCAAAGATGCCCGCCACCGGTTGGATCATCGCCCGGTAAAACGCCTGGTTGAGAGCGTCGCGGGCGGTCGCACCCAGTTCCCGAACGATATCGTGCAACATCATCTCCATTCCTTCGTGAGACTGTTCAAGAAGAAACAACGCCACGCGCGACAAGCGTTCCTGCACGGTCTCGGAGCGTCTGGCAATGCGATCCAGCACACTTTGCATGCCGGATAGCATGTCGATCATCACGGCCACATAGAGATCTTGCTTTGTGGCAAAGTAATGATAGAGCGCAGGTTGGGTCAACCCGCACGCGTCGGCGATCCGCCGCGTGGAGACCGCCCGGTAGCCACTGTCCATAAAAAATCTCCGCGCCGTCTGCAGAATGAGTCTCTGGGTGTCTGCGTCCGTCTTGAACAAGTCCTCGCGCTACAGGATGGTTGCTGATCAATCGATAAGATCATAGCCCTGTCAAGCACGCGCTGTCAAGTGGCTGTGCCGCTCCGCGGCGCGGCGAAGCATATTTTTGGAGATCATCGTATCTGGAAGCTCGAGAAAGAGTTCGTGGCTGGGGGCACCGAGCGCATCATTGGTCCAGACTGACTGGCGTCAGGCGATCCGTGGCAGGAAGGCTGCAAGGGCCGATGTCGCGGCCCAACAACGCCCGGTACATCTGCCATTTGTCAAAGTAGCGGCGCTGCGGATCCAAGATTGGCTGAGTCAAGGCACGGCACCCCCATACACCCCACCCTATGTACCGTCGACTTATGCGGTGTGGGTCTGCGCTCGCGTCACGGCACCTCCCTGAGTCGGTCTGTGGTCCGCAGTTCTGAAATGTCACTGGCGCCAATGCCAAACATCGCAATCCGGAACTCCAGCTCCAGTCGCGCAAACAGCGTGTCGAGTGACTCAATCGAAGTGACGGCCGCCAAGAGCAACGAGCGACCGAAACCCACGAGGTCGGCACCGAGGGCGATCGCCTTGGCAGCGTCTAGCCCCGAGGCCATCCCGCCGCTGGCGATGACCACGTCGTGCGGTCGCTCGCGACGCACGGACACGATGCAGTCCGCTGTCGGCGTTCCCCAATCGGCGAAGGCCGTGGCGGCCTGCGCGAGCACCTCGTCACCTTGTCGAAAACGCTCTACCTGCGTCCACGACGTGCCGCCCGCGCCCGCGACATCGACAAACTGAACGCCTGCGTCGTACAGGCGATTTGCCGTCTTGCCATCGATGCCCCAGCCCACTTCTTTGACGCCGACCGGGACCGCAAGCGTCTTGCAGAGCGACTCGATCTTGGTGAGCAGGCCGGAGAAGTTTGTATTGCCGCCAGTTTGCATCACCTCTTGCAGGCTGTTCAAATGCAGGACCAGCGCATCCGCCCCTGTAATCTCGAGCGCCCGTTGACACTCTGGCACGCCAAACCCGTAGTTGAGCTGCACGGCCCCGAGGTTCGCGATCAGTGGCACGTCAGGCGCGAGATGGCGTACCTGAAAGCTGGCGGCGCGACTCTCCTGCTCGACGGCAGCCCGAATCGAGCCCAGTCCGAGTGCCCACCCGTGGGTTTGCGCAAGGTCTGCCAGTCGCTCGTTGATCGCCGCGACGCCCGCTGTCCCACCCGTCATCGAGCTGACCAGAAACGGCCAGCGCAGGGATTTGCCGAAGAAGTCTGTCGCACAAGATATGCCGGAAAAGTCGATCTCGGGCAAGGCGTTGTGCGCGAAGCGGTAGCGTTCAAAGCCACTGGCCACCTGGCTGGCCACGTCCTGGGTCAGGCAAATGTCCACGTGATCGGCCTTGCGCCGTTCAATGTCGGTCATGGCGCGGAGACCGCGGACTCCCGTGACACGCCTGACACTGCCAGTTCGCCGAGGTAGACCGCCATGACCTCTTGCGCCCAGCGGAAGTTCGCGAGTCGGTAGAATTCATTCGGGGCGTGCAGGCGTTCGTCGCCTTGAGATCCACCGATTGTCACCGTCTCGACATCGAGCGCCGCTTTGAGCATCCCCATCACGGGCACGGTGCCGCCCCCCATGCGTGCCGCAGGTGGCTGGGCTCCAAGCCGGGTCAGGACCCGCTGAAGCACCGCCACGCCTGGGTGGTCGTTTGGCAAGAGGTAGGGAAAGGCGCCATCCTGCAGCTGCACGGTCACGTCCGCATAGTCCGGGCAGACGGCCTCGATGTGTCGTTTGACGTGCGCCATGACGGTCTCTGGGCTCTGACGGGCGACGAGGCGACAGGTGATCTTCGCGTAGGCTTCACGCGGGATCACAGTTTTCGTGCCAGCACCCTGGTACCCACCCCACATCCCGTTGAGCTCAAGGGTTGGACGCGCTACAGATCGTTCTACAGGTGTGTAGTCCGGCTCGCCGAAGGACGCCTTGATGCCGTTTTGGCGCAAAAAGGCAGCGGCATCGAGGGGCATGCCGGCGATCAAGGTGCGCATCTCCGGCGTCAGTGGAAGCACGTCATCGTAGAAGCCCTCGACCAGAATGCGCCCGGTCTCGTCGCGCAGCGAGGCGAGGATGGCCACCAGCGCGTGCAGGGCGTTGGGTGCCGGCCCGCCGTTGCCCGAGTGCAAGTCAGTCGCCGCCGTCTGCACGCGGATCTGGAGCCCTGCCAACCCGCGGGTGCTCATGCTGATCAGCGGTTGCGCAGGCGTTCCCACGCCGCCGTCGGCGCTGATGACCAGGTCGCACGCAAGCAGGTCCCGATTCTGCTCGATGAACGTGGCCAGTGAAGGGCTCCCCACTTCCTCCTCGCCTTCGAACAGCAGCTTGACATTGACCGGGAGCGCACCTTGCGTCTTGAGCCAGGCCTCGCAGGCGAGGATCGCGACGAGCACATTGCCCTTCGTGTCGGAGGCACCTCGGGCAAACACACAGCCGCCGTCGATCCGCGGTTCAAACGGGGGCGTCTCCCACAACTCCAGCGGCTCGGGTGGCTGCACATCGTAATGGCAATAGATCAGCACCGTTGGCTTGTCCGCCTGATGTGGGGAGGCGCCATATACTACGGGGTGTCCGCCGGTTTCCAGGAGGCGCGCATCGGCGAAGCCCGCCTTGTGCATGCGGTCTACGGTCCACTGTGCGGCCCGGCGCACATCCGCCGTCCGCTCAGGAGCGGTGGAGATACTCGGAATCCGCAAGAATTCCAGGAATTCCGCAACAAATCCGCCCTGTCCGGCATCCAAGTACGCTCTTATGCTCGCTTCTGTCATCGCGAAGTACCCTCCCTGCATGTCTTTGTACACATCATAGTCGTTCACCCGGTCACAACGCCACTCCCGACCCTGGATCACTTCGCTATAATGGCCTAGAGGCGAACTCATACGCGACGGGAAGTGGACAACGTGTCTTTGGATTCACGCTACGGTACTTCTTCGTCTGAGATGGCGAGCCGCGCTTCTGTTCGTCTGCACTGGGTGGAGACCGCTATTGCGGCTCTGGTCCTGGCAGGAACGTTGGCTACGCTGTTTTGGCCACCGCAGATCGGACTGGCCAACAACGGCGACTACCAGCGCCTGCTCGCCCTGTTTGGCTTGCACTACGGGCCGTTGCACGCATTCTTTTACGAACGCTATGACAACTATTGGGTCAAATGGTTCATGACCGGTGGCCACGCTACGGGTTACTATGTGTCCTCGGCGGTGCCGGTTATCGCGATCGCAGCCGCGATCAACTACGCAGTGCATCCAGGCCTATTTGATCAGCAAGTCGTTGGCGTGATCTACACGATCATCTGGTCGCTTTCGAGTTTCTTTATCATTCGCGAGATCAGGCTGGCGTTTGGTGCTTCCATTGCACTGTTTGCCGGTGTCGTCGGCTTTGTGGTCATGGGGGATGTCGCCTATACAGCGTATCTTCCCACCGTCTACAGCGAACCCGCCAGCTTTACCTTCTGGTGGGTGCTGCTCGCCTGTGTCTGCGCGATGCTGCAACAGGGGATGCGTCCGAGCAAAACGGTGGTGCTACTGTCTGTGGCGGCAGGTACGCTCTTTCTCATAGGCAAACTGCAAAATGTCGTGCTGATGCCCGCCATACTCCTTCTCTGGGTTGCCCTGGACAAGGTCTTGCGGTGGCCGCTACGGCGCCGGGCGATGGTACTGACGATGCTCGTCAGTTGCCTCGTGGCGGCGTCAGCGTGGGTCTTAAACCCGCCCACTTTCGATCAGCAAAATGTGTATGACTCGACGTTCACTGGCATTGCCGCCCCTGGTACCCCCGTCGTGGAACATCTCAAGTGGTTCGGCTTGCCCGCGACCGATGCCCGCTTTTCTGGGGCTGCCTTCTTCTCGCCCTACTCGTTGGCGCATCAGACACAACTCACCCGTAGCGGATTTTACGAAAAGATGGGGATGCTGCGGATCGTCGAATTTTATATGACTCACCCGAGGTCGCTCTGGCGCGCCATGCAGGCAAGCGAAGTGGCGTCATTGGCTATGCGCCCGGGCTACCTTGGCAACTTTCAAGAGGGGGCCGGATTGGCGCCGATGGCCAAGGCGAGTCGGATGTCGCTGTGGAGCACTGTCAAGGGGCATTTTCCTGCTTCGCTCTGGGTGTGGATCGGGTTTTACGGGGCGTATTGCGCAGGGTTGGCCTTGTCTTGGCGTCGCAGTCCGACGCCGCGCGGCGCGGGCCGCCACGAGCGCGAACCAGAGGCGCTCCACAGGGAAGCGGAACTTGCGCCGACCCCAGAGCCGGGTGGCCAGCTTGTCCAGGTTCAGTTGGCGCCAGAGTCCGTCCAGGAGCCAGGCGCCGCCCAGGGGTCGGCTGCCGCAGAAAGCCAAGCCCTGGGCCTCCGTTTCGATGCGTGCGGCATCCTCCGGTGTAAGCAGGCGCGAGAGGGAGCGAACCAGTCGGCGGATCGCCTCACGGTCCACTTGATCCTCGCGGCCGAAGTTGTAGATGACGGTTGCGACGGGACGCTTGGTCTTCGGGTCGCGATGGTTATGCGCGAGTTGGAGGTAACGGACTGTGGACCCGTTGGCATTATGCCGGGTCATCGTACGCAGGTACATGCCTACAACATAGCACCGTTTCCTACCGCTGGTCAATCCGTCCAGAGCGTCGCTCAATCGCTACGAATCAAGCTAGTCACCCCTTGAAGGTCCATCTGAGCCCGCACCCGGCCCCAGGGGGCGACCCGGCGGATCGTATGCCTACACCAAAACGCCATTTCTGCCACCCCCGAAGCCGCAAACCCTCGCCGTTACAACACCGACTCCCTCCGAATCTCTCTACAACCAGCCAACCCGGGACTTCCGGGGCAGGCGCATCAACACGCCCAACGACGTGGTCGTCCGCTTCGACGGCACCATCTTCTGGGCCGACCCCACGGGCGCCCTCTTCATCCCGGGGATGGAGGGCGGGGACGTCCAGCGCTACCTGGACTCGCACCCCGTCTTCCGCCTGTCGCCCGACGGGGAGGTGGCGGTGGTGACCGACGCGAGTTTCGCCAATAGCGCAGCAAGGATCCGGAAAGCCGCATAGGGATAAGACTTGCCTTTGGCCTGAGTGTAGTGGTAGTATTGGCTGTGAAGGCATGCAGGAGTGGCGTTAATGGATGTCGTATGTGTCGTGAGAGGGGGGCGGCCTTGGCCACCATCATCGCCCGGCGGGTCAAGGGGATGAAGGAGCCGGTCTACTACTACCACCGGACCTTCCGGGTCAAGCTCTCACCGGCGGACAGCGGCAAGGGACCCCGCTCAGGCCCCAGCCGGGTGAAGACCGAGGACATCTACCTGGGTACAGCGGAGCAGGTGCGGCGGAAGTGCCGCGGTCTCTCCCAGGTCCAGGCCTTGCGGGCCAAGGAGTTTGGGTTGGTGGCGGCCGCGTTGGCCATGGTCCGGGAGCTGGGGATCGTGGAGGCGGTGGACCACCTGGTCCCCAAGCGCGACCAGGGACTGAGCGTTGGCACCTATGTGGCGCTGGGGGTGATCGCCAAGGTCTGCGCCCCGCAGGTCAGCTGGAACGGCTTCGGCGCCTGGGTGAAGAAGACGGTGTTGCCGGAGCACCTGGACCTGCCGTCTTCCCTGCTGGACGCGCAGAACTTCTGGGACCACTGGGACCTGGTGCTGCCCGAGAAGTCGGTCCGGCTTCGCGACGGCGAGGGTCCGACCCTGGACGACGACCGTGTGCTGCAGATCGAGGAGGCCATCTGGGAGCGGATCAAGGACCTCTACCACGTGCCGCTGGACTGCATCCTCTACGACACGACCAACTTCTTCACGTTCCTGGGCCCGACGACGGCGCCGCGGCTGGCGCGGCGGGGCAAGAACAAGGCGGGGCGGCACGAGCGGCGGCAGGTGGGTCTGGCGCTGGCGGCGACGCGGGCGCTGGGGCTGCCCCTGCTGCACCTGGTCTACCAGGGGCACTGCCACGACGCCAAGCTGCTACCCGAGAGCATGACACGGCTGGTCGACCGGGTGACGCGGCTGAATCGCGGGTGCCAGAACCTGCTGCTGGTCTTCGACAAGGGGAACAACTCGGCGGAGAACCTGGCGCGGCTGAAGGACCTGAAGGGCGTGCACGTGGACGTGGTCGGCAGTCTCGTCCCCAGCCAGCACCGGCGGCTCTTGGCGATCCCGGTCGAGCAATATTCAGGCACGTACGGTGAACTGCGGGTGTGGAGCGAGCGGCGGGAGGTCTACGGCCTGCCCGCGCGGGTGGTGATGACCTACAACGAGAAGCTGGCACACCGCCAGCGGCAGACCTTCGAGCGTCACCTCGAGCGGGCCCGCGCCGCCCTGGAGGCCTGCTGGCAGGAGCATCAGGGCATGAAGCGCGAGAAGCTGATCGAGGGCCTGGAGCGGGTGACCCGCCAGCAGCGGGGCGGCCGGTACTGGAAGGTGCAGTTGGACGAGCAGGGCCGCCTGGTCCTCCGCGCCGACACCGAAGCCCGACAGCTGCGCTACCGCGAGTTCGGCAAGCGCCTGCTCTTCAGTACCCGTCTGGAGATGACGCCCGAGGAGATCCTGCAGACCTACAACCGCGACAAGTCCCAGATCGAGGACGACTTCCGCCACCTCAAGGACCCCGACCTGGTACGCTTCCAACCGCTGCGCCCCTGGACCGACAGCAAGATCCGCGTCTACGCCCTCATCGGCGTCCTGGCTCTGCTGGTGATCAAGCTCTTGGTCTACAAGACCGCCCAGGCGGGACTCGGCATGAGTGCGGCTGTCCTGGAGGAGGAGTTGCGCGACATCCGGGAGATCTACCTGTTCTACGACCCGGGTCACATCCAGCGCCTGCTGACCTCCCTCTCGGCGATCCAGGCCAGGCTCTTCGAGGTCCTCGGGCTGGCCGCCTTCGCCCCCCAAGGGGTCACGCCGTCACTACAGACTGGCATCGGCTGAAAAGCCCGACACTACGCTACTCGGACCCGATCTAACGGCCTTATCGGCGAAACTCGCGTCTGCCTCGACGGCCTGAGCCTGTGGGCGATCAAGAAGCAGTTCGAGAGCGAAGGCATCGTTCCG
>Ga0080006_1265571_pt1 | contig 32362 bp, 30 predicted proteins | sample RS3BMetagenome_FD_69209 | JGI IMG/M metagenome (GOLD analysis project Ga0080006, IMG submission 69209) | Ferric oxide microbial mat and aquatic microbial communities from Rainbow Spring, Yellowstone National Park, USA - RS3B (SPADES... ...
TCAGCCGAGGTCTTGGGTCTCTGCTACCACTCACCCTACTGCCCATACACAACCGGATCATTCAAATCCGGAAATCCATATAAACCTATCTATTCTGGAACTGCTGACTACGGCGTACGACTTCGTGACGTGCGGCGGGAACATGGCCGGCCGTTTAAGAACACTGTGGTTTCGGGCTAGATCACGCAATGACTGACGCAAAACCTTCGAAATCCTGTTAATACCAGAAATCGTCGGAGGCAACTCATAAATGTATGTACCATTTCGCACTTTTGCATGCAGGCGTGCACGAAAATCTTATTAGTGGTCCTTTTGCATTCTACGTGATTTGTCAGTGGTCCTCCCTTTTATGCCTGACCGACTGATTGCCCCGTCCCAGGCGGTATTCGGGTCTCTGCTTGACTATTACCTTATCATGGGCGGGGGTGCGGCAGCTGCCGTGCTTTTCTATATGGTGTACAACGTCGTAAAGTACCGGGATAAGAGCAGGGAGCAGAACAACGAAGACGTGTTCGTCGAGGAGGGTCATTCTAGGCACGGTGCAAGGGGGAGCCTGCTTGTGCTCACGATAACAGTGAGTATTCTTGCGATTGCGCTGATAGCATCGTTTCAGGCAATCGGCTTGTATTACTACCCGCCGGCCACTGGTCCTCACCTAACGATTAAGGTGTACGCTTTCAGGTTCGGCTGGAATTTCACATATCCGAACGGGTATTCGGACATAGGAGTCTTGAGGGTACCAGCCAACACCACAATTATATTAAACGTTACCTCCAAGGATGTGTTTCACTCGCTTGGGATACCCGGACTTGATGTCAAGGCAGACGCGATACCCGGATTCTGGAATACGCTCTGGTTCAATGTTCCTACCGTCTCGAATTACACGATCAGATGCTACGAGCTGTGTGGACCGGGACACGCGTACATGACGGCAAACTTGTCTGTCATCTCGCCGCAGGCTTTCAGCCAGTGGTATTCTTCCGTCCAAAATGGTGGTGCCTGATATGCCTGAAACAGTAGATTACAAAAGGAGGATGTTCGTAAGGGGGGTTCTCGTGGGTTCTGCAGTGGCTTTTCTGGGTTCGGCCATAGGTCTTGGAAAGTACGCCGTGCCTTCTCCGCCACCGGCGCAGGCCTTTCCCCGGGTCCTCATAGCACGCTCCTCCGAGCTTCAGGTGGGTGTGCCGTACCAGTACAAGTATCCTCTTGAAAATCAGCCCAATATAATCGTCAAACTCGGCAAGATCGCGCAGTTCGGGATAGGTCCCAATCATGACATAGTGTCGTTCAGCAACATCTGCCAGCATCTCGGTTGTATATACAACTACTCAAATTCAGCCCAGTGTGGAATCAATGTATTTAACGGAGGGGTGTGTCCATGTCACGGCAGCCACTACAACTATCTGGAGAATGGAAAGGTGATGTGTGGTCCAGCGCCTAGACCAGTACCGAGGGTACTCCTCGAGTACGACCCGATTTCTGATGAAATCTGGGCCATAGGGATGGCGCCGCCTACAATATTTGGGTTCAATACAGGTTCAGACAACATCCTCTACGATCTAATAGGCGGCCCGATTGCGCAGGACGGGTCTCAGGCATCTCTTCTCCAGCTCCCGCCTTTGAACGGATAAGGTGAAAAACGTGTCGAGCAGCACCGACCCAGTAGAAAGAATATGGAGGTGGATTGAAGACAGAACGGGTCTGAACAGGCTCATTCTAAGACCACAGCCAGAGTTTGTTCTGAGCTCACATTATTGGCTTGGAACGCTTGCTGTAATTTCCTTTGTGGTGCAGGGTCTTACCGGATTCTTTCTTATGATGTATTACATCCCAGAGTACCAGACGACCGCATTCGGCGCGAACAACCTCGCTTGGCAGTCGGTGAACAACATTATCAACAAGGTCCCGTATGGCGCGCTCATCGCATCGATGCATCTTTACGGCGCATATGCGATGATCTTTATCGCATTTCTCCATTTGCTCAGGAACTACTACGTAGGTTCTTACAAGAAGCCAAGGGAGCTAATGTGGATACTTGGCATGTTGCTCGGCGTTATAACACTCGTTTATGCCTTTACCGGTTACCTTCTTCCTATGAATGTAATTTCTTACGGTGCAAGTAGCGTGGGCGTGCAGCTTGCGAGCTATCTCCCCGGTCCGCTTGGAAAGGTCATACCCGCGATACTAAAAGGAACAACGTTTCCCGATGACACTCTGAACCGCTTTTTCGCTATACATGTGGTACTTCTTCCAATCCTTCTACTCGCGGTCCTCGGAGCAAAAGTGGGTCTCGTGTTTGAAGCCCATGGAGCACACGGTCCGGTTGAAGTGTCACCAAAGAAGGGATCAAGAAGCAGGCCGCTCGACTGGTATCCAAAGCTCATCTTTTACTCCCTGAACCTCTTTCTCGTTTATCTGGTAGCACTACTTTTGATTTCCGTGGCATTTCCTATCAATGCCGGCACCGAGTACACCGGGGGGCCGCTCGGGGCAAACGTGATTCCTGACTGGTACTTTGTTTGGACGGACGTTGTTCTCAGGGCGTCCTTCTTTTCCGGAAAGTACGTTATAGACGGACTGCTTTCCATGTTGGTCGTCATTCTTGTGATAACCCTTCTTCCCTTTATCGACAGGAGCCCTGTTTATCATGCTGCCCAGAGGCCGCTCCTGACGATACTGTGGACCGCAATGATCGGCGAGCTCTTTGCGCTGACTACATACGGTTACCTGACGACAACAGTTGCGCCAATCGCATCTGCGCAGGAGATTTTCCTGGTATACTTTGCGGTACCAGTTGCAGTGTTTGTGTTCGGTCTTGCCATATACAGAACAAGCACTGCCTATGTATACAACAGAGGAAGGTTTGTCGGCGTAAAACCTGTACCCGTATTGCGCACTCAAGTAGAGGGTTCCCAGAAGATACTGGTGGATTCGAATGCTGCAAGACAAAGCGGGGGTAGTGACGAGCCTCCTACGACTGGAACAGGCGTCAAACGCCAAGAATGACTACTCGTGTATCTGCAGCCTCACGATGAGGCCGGTCCCATTTACGCCTATTTCCTGTTGGTCACGGACGCGCCGAACCTGAGACAGTCACCGTACGGTGCGTAGCGCGTATTTAGTGGTTAGAGTTCTGGGCATGTTATTCTGGCTTTGGCTGCGTGGCGCCCGATGAGATTTGAAACCACCTCCGGTTGTCATAGCGCTACCGTGTAGTTAACATAAGCAGTCTGGTTTGCAGTGTTCACTATCATGATGTAAGCACTGCCCGTGGAGGGAATGTTCTGGGAGAAGCTAGTAACGGACTGGTTGAAGCTTTCATAGATCCCTTCGTAGTTTGAGGGGTTCGTGACGTAGATATAAACATCGACGGGGGCACTGGATCTGAAAGAAAGGTGTGATGCGGTGCTGAAGTACATTTCGACCGAAGACTGGGAAGTTATGTTCAGGAGGCCTTGGGCTGGATATGCTTGGGTTAACGTTATTGGCCTTACGATCGCTTGGTCTACCACTTGGTACGCGGCGGCGACGCCGACCACCATCATAAGCACCGTAAAAAGGAAGATAACGTAGCCTCTCGATACCTCGTTCATACTTCTGGGAGTACCGCAAAGACCCTATTTAAGTTTCAGTCTGTCACTAAGGTAACCATAGGCACATGGCCGGCAGGAATATGGTGCAACCGGTCCGCAAAAGGCGCTCGTGCAGGTAACACAAAGGTCCGCGATTCTGTTGCACAAAACTGCCGAGAGAAACTAATATATCCTTACCGGTGGAAACAAGGTGGTGTCTCATTTGGACAAGGAGCTTGCGACTGTAGGGGCGATACTATCAGTTCTCGGTGGATACCTGGCCGTCTTCGGTGCAATATATTACTATCATATCGGCACCCTGAAGTATGTGGTGGTGTTCTCTCCCATTACTCCCTTTTGGGAGTACTCGGTGCCAGGGGCTCAGGTCGCAAAGAACTTAGCCGTAGACTACTTCGGCGTTGTACTTGCGATCGCAGGAATATACCTGCTACTCAGGGGGATAAAGTCGACTGGTCACTAGTCGCCCTGCTTCCTTTTTCCAGACGAGTTATCGAGTTCACCATCCTTGCTGAAAGCTCGTGTAGCATCCTCCCTACCTTCTGGGCAACCTTTGACGGCTCAACCGGAAGGTATACATATCCGTAACCTCCGGTTCGCATGGGTACCGCCCTTCTCGTCGCAAGTCCTTTCGCAACTAGGTCCATGCATATTCTTTGCGTTGTGGGTCGGCTTCTTCCTATGGCCTTCGAAAGCGAGGAGACGTCAGCAGATCTTAACTTTAGGAGCTGAATGTACGCGAATCCCTCTACCCTGCGAAGCCCGAGTGCGCATCTTAGCACCTCCTCCGGCTCCGGACTAACGTCGTTCGCAAGGCTGAAGAAATCAGGATACTTCGTGGCAATCACCTTCATAATTTTTCAAGTATAACGGAGTCATCAGGCAACCGTGCATATTTAACCTTACGCATTACAAACCCTCTAGACAACGGGCAGCCATGGTTCGGCCGCTTTCGGTTGACCGACCGATCATCTGTTCACGCATGTTGAACAGGCGCGATACACATATATATTTACACATCTTATTCAGTTTGCGATAAAAATGCCAGTTCTCAGTAAGAAGGATACCGAGTTCCTGAAGGAGTTTTTTGACCAGAATCTTGTCAACGAGGTAAAGGTTTACCTATTCGTTTCAGGAAAGGAGTGCGAATACTGTGAGCCCACAAAGGAGCTACTCACCGAGATGGCCTCGCTTAACCCGAGGCTTAAGGTGGAAGTTCACGACATTGAGTCCGATGGGCAACTTGCGGCATCGCTTGACGTAGACAAAACGCCCGCTGTGGTTATTGAGTCAGTTGCCGGGACAAGGGTGTACTACTACGGAATACCGTCAGGATACGAATTCAGGAGCCTTATGGACGATCTTGTTGATGCGTCGAAGGGTATAACGAGGCTCAGTGAGCCGGTTAAAGACCAGGTAAAGAAAATAGACAAACCGGTTGAAATAAAGGTATTCGTCACTCCCACCTGCCCCTACTGCCCAAGGGCAGTAAGAGTCGCCCACCAGTTCGCGTTTGAAAACCCATCCATAAAGGGTGTAATGATCGAGTCGCTTGAATTCTCAGAGCTTGCCGAAAGATACGGCGTGATGGCAGTTCCGAAGATAGTGATAAACGATCAGGTGGAGTTCGAAGGCGCAATGCCTGAGGACTTCTTCTTGGAGCAGGTGCAGCAGGCGCTGGTTTCGGCCAAGTGAGCGATCCTTCTGCGCCCTGCGTGCGCGGGTTGCAATTCGGCAAGTGATGGCCGCTATGGCATAAATCCTTGGATGACTCCGGAGGAAGCCGTAGTACAAGGGTTTACAACGCTTAATAGGTACATCGTGCAATCTATTTTAATGCCCAAGTTCAAGAAACAACTCTCCGAGCAGATTGACAAAAGGCTTCTCGCCTTACTTAAGAGGGACGGTCGCTCGACGCTTGAGGAGCTGGCTCACGAACTCAGTCTCAGCCCTTCAACGGTGTATAACAGAATAAGGGGGATGCAGAAGCGGGGAGTTATAAAGGGTTATACTGCCATCCTGGACAGAAACCGGGCTGGCTTGGGCACGGGCGCGATTCTCCTTATCACGATTGATGGTCAGGCAAACGTGGAGAAGGTGTCGAGGGCACTGTGCGATGTGCCTGAGGTAGAGGCCGTTTACGAAATAGGAGGAGAGGCCGATATTGTAGTGCTGGTCTATGCAAACGCAATCGAAGACTTGAGAAACCTTGTGAATGAAAGAATAAATTCAATCCCCGGCGTGTCAAATGTCACGCCGCTTGTTATTCTCAAGACCTACAAGGAAAACGGTATACTGTTTTGAGTGTCCCTTTGATGCGGGTGCCGTGACTGGAAATGTAAAGCCTATATAGTTTACAAGGAAGTGAATGGTGTGGTGGACAGAAAGTACTGGAGTACGCTCGTTCACAACGGCGTTTGCCTACCTCCACCTTATGAGTACAAGGGGCTGAACATTCACGTCAGCGGAAAAACCTACAGGCTTACGCCGGAGGCAGAAGAAATGGCCTTTGCGTGGGTCAAGGTCATGAACAAGAAGTACGCGTCTGACAGACTATTCAAGGAAAATTTCTCAAAGGATTTCTTTCGGGCGCTCCCAAAGGAGCTTTCAGGCGTCGGGCTCGAAGGTATCGACTTTACCGAAGTGAGGAGAGAGTACATCAGGCAGAAGATCAGCCTGAAAAGAAACAAGAGGGTGATAAGGTCTCGTCGGCTTGTGCGCAAGGAGCTACAGCAAAGGTACGGCTATGCCGTGGTGGATGGAAGACGGGTTAGGGTGTCCAACTGGATGGTTGAGCCTCCGGGCATATTTATGGGGCGCGGTGACCACCCTCTTCGGGGAAGATGGAAGCCGCGTGTCGTTCACAAAGACATAACACTCAACCTTGGAAAGGGCGTGCCTGTTCCCCCAGGTAACTGGAGGAAAATCGTTCATGACCCCTACAGCATGTGGATTGCCAAATGGACTGACAGACTTACGGGCAAGATAAAGTACGTGTGGCTCCATGAGAGTTCGCCCATAAGGCAGAGAAAGGATAAGGAAAAGTACGACAAGGCCCTGTTGCTTGCAAAGAAGATTGGAAGCGTGAGGAAGAAGATTCTGAGGTCGCTGCACTCAAGGGATTTCGACACGAGAAAGGTTGCAACAGCGTGCTACCTTATCGACACGCTTGGCCTGAGAGTGGGAGACGAAAAGGACCCTGACGAAGCAGATACGGTGGGCGCGACGACGCTCAGGGTTGAGCACGTGACCATCAGTCCGAAAAGGATTGAGTTTAAGTTTCTCGGGAAAGACAGCGTAGAGTGGCACAAGTCGATACCCGTTGCCAGAGCTGACCCCCAGTTCGTGAAGAACCTGCAGGAGCTCATGAAGGGCAAATCGCCTGATGACCAGATCTTTGATACGGTATCTTCCACTAGCGTGAACAGGTTCCTCGGGAGGATTATGCCCGGTCTTACGGCCAAAGTGTTCAGAACTTATCACGCGACGAGGGTTGTGCAGGAGTTCCTGCGCAAGCACGGTTCGAAGGCCCGCCGGTCGAACAGGATCCTCAAGATACACTATGCAAAGCTTGCAAACCTTCAGGCGGCTAGGTTTTGCAACCATAAGAGAACAATACCGAAGAGTTACAGGAACTCCCTGAGAAAGAAGCGTGCTGCCCTCGAGCGTCTCATGAGCAAGGTGCCGAAGTCGGAAAAAAGCAGGCGCAAGCTCAGGCAGAAAATGCTCAAGCTCGATCTGGACCTCGGTCTTCTCAGGGACACCAGGGAGTATAACCTGATAACATCACTCAAAAACTATATCGATCCCAGGATCTACAAGGCGTGGTGTGAAAGTGTTGGGCTTGACTGGAGGGAAATCTATCCCAAATCGCTCAGAACGAAGTTCAACTGGGTGTCAAGAACCAAGGTTGGCTGGGACAGGCTTCTTCAAACATTGGATCATGCTCCCGCTGCGCTCGCGCATGTCGAATCGCACTGAAGGATGAGCGCAAACTTAAATAATGCGTCGCCCTCAGACTGCTTTGATGAACTCAAGCCCCCGCAGTATTTTGCATCGTATGAAGTTTTGGAAGGGCGAGAGGGTAGCAGAGTCCGCGCTTACTGCGATCTCCCTTGGTCTTATTTTCGTTCTTGCCGTGTTTGCGCGTATAACCCCTGCAAAATACGCATTCCAGATAGCAGAAGTTGACCCTTGGTTTTACTACTACTCCGCAAACTATATGCTGGTGCACGGTTTTTCGGCGTGGTTCCACTGGACCAACCCACTTGAGTTCTATCCCTACGGACTCTTTGTCCCAGCTTACTATTCCCCGGTTCTTCCTTCGGTTTCAGTTGGTGTCTATCAGTTTCTCAGGGTCATTGGCATATCCATGAGTTTCTACAATTTCGCGGTTGAATTTCCGGTCGTCGTGACCGCAGTATCTTCTGTGATGATGTACTTTCTTGGTAAGGAAGTGGGTGGAAAGAAAACAGGACTACTTGCCGCCCTTCTTCTTGCTCTTTCTCCCGCCAACATTCAGCAAACAATGCTTGGCGATTTCAAAGACGAGTTTCTTGCGTTCTTCTTTATCGTGCCAGGCGTGTACTTCTTGATCAGGTCGCTCAGAACCAAAAGGAGCGCTGACATGCTCGCTTCGGGATTTTTCATATCCCTCACCGTTATGACCTGGGAGCCGGTCGGTCCTTACTGGTTTGACATGGTCGCTCTGATAGTATTCGTTGGTGTTCTTGCGAGGAAGCTGTCTCCCACCCTCTCACTCAAGCTTCTTTCGTTCATAGCAGCACCATCGCTGCTTGCATCCACCATGCTTCTTAGGACGGTAGGAGGGGTAGACCATATTGGCTCAGAGTCTCCAGTTATAGGGGCTTTTCTTGTTTCCGTTATCATGCTCGTTTACGACAACGTAAACGAACGAAGTAAGAGAGTGATAAAGGCTCTCTCGGTGTTTCTTGTCGCGGGAATCGTGGTTGGGATAGCACTCCTCCTGCATAGCGGCACCCAGGGGCGAATCCTTGCGATTGTAGACCCGTTTTACCGTAGCTCCATACCCATAGTGAACACCGTGGCGGAAAATGAACTTACTACTTGGTTCAGTTTTTACGCCGGATTCAACATCCAGATGCTCCTTATACCCATCGCTGCGTACCTTCTTTACAAAAGAGGGGACATCACCGCAATCGCCATGGTACTCTTCCTCATAACCGCCACGTACTTCACTGCAAGTTACGTGAGGTCCGAAGAGATTCTGACACCGTTTGCTGCAGTTGCTTCCGCCTACGTGGTCTCGAGGCTCATAGACGCATACGCCCCTGTGCTCGTCAAGGCGTACAGGAGGCATTCTGCCGCAAGGGGAAGTCCCACGGCGGTCGACTGGGAGATAGGAGGCATACTCATAGTCCTGATCCTCGTGTCAGGCACATTCTTCGCCTACCAGGGCCTTACTTCCGCATATGCGCCGCCGCTACTTATGACAGTGGGTAACGGCGTGAGCGACAGCTGGGGTCAGGCGCTTCTCTGGATAAATCAGAATACACCCCAGAACTCCGTGGTGGCGGCTTGGTGGGATTATGGTTACTGGATTCTGGTACTGGGTAACAGAGCGACGCTTGCCGACCCGTCTACGGTGAACACCACTCAGATACAGTACCTTGCCATCGCGCTCATGTCAAACAGCACTGTAGCCCAGAAGATATTCCACTTCTACCACGCAGATTATGTTCTTGTGTACCAGCCTGTCGGGCAGGCCCAGGGTGGGCTTGAATACCCAACTCTCGACGGCGACCTTGGTAAATCCACTGCCATGCTAACAATCGCGGCCAGCACGAACTTTGAGAAATTCAACCAGGTCTTCGGCCTGAATCTGAGTAAGAGCCTTTACTCTAACCAGAGTTACTATATAACTCAGTTTCCGAATGGCCTTGTTATACCTAGTGGCAAGTATGCAACAAACGCGCTTCTCTATAATCTGATCTTCGGGCCGAATCAAGCACTGCAGTCTTCAATGAGCCAGTTTGCGAGCTTTTACGGAGCCTCCTTCGGTACGTACCAGGTCCCAAGCGGTTTCAACCTGGTGTTCGAGTCTTCTGACCAGGCGGTTCTCGTCTACCAGATAAGCTACACAAGCTAGAAGCGGCGGCTGGATGCCCCGAGAGTTGGTCCGCCAAACCTCACGCGAGTAGCGTTAAAATATGCGGCTCTGCCTTTAGGTATCCATGCAGCACTCGACCGGCATAACAATAAGACTGGGCGCCGCCGCTGGTGACGGTATCCAGAGTGCGGGGGAAATCGTGACGAGAAGTCTTTCGAGAAGTGGTGTATACATAAGCACCTATAACGGAAACCAGTCGCTCATAAGGGGAGGCCACGTCTGGTTTCACATTCATGCCGGAGAGGAAAGGGTTTACTCTCTGGGTTACGGGATAGATTTCCTTGTTCCGCTCACCCAACTTTCGTATGACGAGCACTATCAGAGCCTTAATCCGGGTGGCGCGGTGGTTCTTGATTCCTCGCTGATCAAGCCTCACGACGTGCCAGATGGCGTCAAGGTGGTAGACGTGCCGCTCGTTAAGGTGGCTCTGAAATACGACAAAAGGCCTATAATGAAAAATACAGTGGCGCTCGGAGCGCTGTCCGCGCTGATCGGACTTGACTTTGGCGTGCTCGCGCAGGTGATTTCCGAGCAGTTCGCAAGAAAGCCTGATGTCCAGAAGAGCAACGTGGAGGCTGCACGGGAGGGTTATCAATATGCGCAGTCATCCAGCGTTACGAAAGGGTTGCACTATGACTACAGCGTGAAAAGACCGTTTATGCACGCGGACCAAGCGATCGCTCTAGGTGCCGTTGCTGCCGGTTGCAGGTTCTATGCCGCGTATCCCATGAGTCCTGCAAGCCATATTCTTCACTGGATTGCAGCAAACGCAAAACGGCTGGGTATAAGAGTCTTCTTGGGAGAAGACGAGATTTCTGTCGTCAACGCTACCATCGGCGCTTCATTTGCGGGTGCAAGGGCGATGTGCGCCACGAGCGGGGGCGGCTTCTCGCTCATGCAGGAGGCTATAGGGCAGGCAGCGATGACCGAAACACCGCTCGTGGTGGTTGATGTAATGAGGGCAGGGCCAAGCACTGGACTTCCGACGAAGACTGCCCAAGGTGACCTCAACATGGTTCTTGGGATTTCTCAGGACGATTTTCCGCGAGCCGTGATCGCCCCGCGAAGCCCTGAGGATGCGTTTTACGCTGCCGCAAGGGCGTTTAACATCGCCGAACGGTATCAGTTGCCGGTGATCGTGCTTCTTGATTTTTCGATCGGCGACGGAGGCTATGCGACCGTCGAAGACCTAAGGTTTGACACACAGATAGAGCGGGGTAAGTTGGTCTTCGAGACGAATAAAGATTCGCACAACGGCGTTTGGTTCAAAAGATATTCGCTTACTGAAGACGGTATCTCCCCGAGGCCGCTCCCGGGCACGCCAGGGTTGACGTTTGTTGCAAAGACGGACGAACATGATGAATGGGGACACGACCTGAGTGACGTGCTCGCGGGACTCAGGGAGGCTGTAAACATGAGGGAAAAGCAGCATGAGAAGAGGATGAAAAAACTCGACTATTTGTCCAAGGAGATGCGACTTCCGGAAAAGGTCGGTCCTGAGCGAGCTGATCTTACGCTTGTGAGCTGGGGAAGCTCTGCACTGCCCGTAAGAGAGGCCCTGCCGAAACTGCTCGACGAAGGCTACGAGGTCAATGCTTTGGAGTTTGTGGACATCTATCCGCTGAATCCTGCCGTTGGTTCGTTTCTTTCCGAATGCGGAGACCTTTTCACGGTTGAGGCGAACTTCTCTGGTCAGTTTTCTAAGTTATTGAGGAGAGAGACCGGTGTCAGTGTCAACAGGGGCTTTCGCAAGTACAACGGCGAACCCATATATCCTGCTGAGATTGTAAATTCTGTGAGGAACGTGTTTGAGAAGCGAGTGGTAAGCTATGGTGCTTAATCCAAAGGTATATGAAAGCGATACAAGACCGGACTGGTGTCCAGGATGTGGAGACTTCGGTGTTCTTGCCGCACTCAAGAGCGCTCTCTCAACGCTTGAGATTCCGCCCGAAAAAGTGGTAATAAGCTCGGGGATAGGCTGCTCTTCGAATTTGCCGGGTTACATCCGAGCATACGCCCATCATGGCCTGCACGGTCGCCCTGTGCCTGTCGCAGTCGGCATAAAGCTTGCAAACCCTGAGCTACTTGTTCTTGTAACCGCCGGCGACGGCGACGAATATGGTATAGGATTTAACCACTTGGTGCACGCGGCAAGGAGAAACCACGACATCAAGGTCATCGTCATGAACAACGAGGTGTACGGTCTGACAACCGGTCAGGCGTCACCTACTTCTCAGCTGGGGCAGAAGACGAAGAGCACGCCCGACGGTAGCTATATCTATCCTCTTAACCCTCTCTCCGCGCTGCTTGGTGCGGGGGCTACCTTTGTTGCAAGGGGATTTAGTGGGGATCCCAAGCACCTTGCCGAGATGATTCAGAAGGCGATTAGACACAAGGGTTTTGCGCTTGTTGATGTGATCAGTCCTTGTGTCACTTGGTTTGATATTTATGACGAAGTCAGGCCAAGAATATACAAGCTCGAAGGAACCTCATACGACCCGTCTGACCTGCTTTCTGCGATCGCTAAGGTCAACGAGACAGTCAGAATCCCGATAGGAGTATTTTACTCCAACGACTCTCGTCAGAGTTTTGAGGAAATCGTAGAACGGGAAATCGCGTCTGAACCGCCAGTTCATGCCGTGAGGCCACTGGCGCAGCCTCAGGTAGAGGATTTGGTTAAACAGTTCTACTAGTGGGTCAAATTGAGGTTGCGGCTTTCGAAACTCAGAGAGTATGTTGCGTCCTCAAACGGAGAGTATACTCTTGATGAAAAAGAGGGAGAGTATGTGCTGAGTTTCAATTCTAGGCTTGATTCCGTCTCCGAGCACTACACGGGAGCCACGATTAGGGTATATGCCTCTTCCGATGCCGGGTTCGTGGACATTGTGCGGGCAGAGATGGATTACGGCGGAAGCGATGTAAAGGCAATCAGCGTGGAATCTCTTTATCCTTGGTTGCTTTCGATAGACGAGGAAACAGAGCTTTGAACCACACAGTATATGTGGGATTCGAAACTGGAAGTGATGAGAGGCGCGTACTTGAAGAAGTGTTTGGAGATGGGTATTCGCTACAGTTCTGGAAGAGTCCGCCCAACCAGGCGGTTGATGCGCTTCTTGTTGCCTATGTGAGTGCATCGGCCCCGGTAGGAGACCTCTCCGATACCTACAAGCTGATCAGAGAGCTGAGCTCCTTCTCTCACCTCAGGGCGATACAGACTGTGTCAGCGGGTGTGGACGGGTTCCCTTTTTCCTTGGTGCCGGAGAGCGTTGTGATTCTATCGAACGCGGGTGCATATGCCCGTCCAATTGCCGAACATACATTCGGTATGATTCTCGCGCTTTCCAAACGCCTTCTGCAAAACCACGTTCTGCTTACCCAGAACGTGTTTGACCAGAGGACGCCCAGCACGTTTCTTGCTACGCGCGTGCTGGGAATCCTCGGTTACGGTGGAAATGGCTCCGCGATAGCGAGGCTTGGTAAGTGCTTTGGTATGCGGGTTTGTGCTCTCAGCCGGTCGGGTAGGAAGGACGAATGGGTTGACAAGGCATATACCCTTCGCGAGCTCAATACGTTTCTTGCCGCGTGCGATATTCTTGTAGTGACTGCACCATTGAACAAGGAAAGTGCAGGTATGATAAACCGCGAGAGACTGAATCTCATGAAAAGGGATGCCATTTTGGTAAACATAGGGAGGGCTGAGGTGATTGCTAAGGAAGACCTCTTTCACCACCTTCTCGAAAACCCCAGCTTTCAGGCGGCCCTTGACGTGTGGTGGAACGAGCCCACCAGGGGCAGAGATTTCTCCGACGACCTGAAGTTCACTCACCTGCCCAACGTCCTCGCCTCCCCGCACAACTCGGGTGTTGTCGTTGGTATATTTCCTGAAGTTCTGCGCGCGGCCGCCCTGAACCTCAAGGCCTTCCTTGAAGGGAAAGGATATAGGAACGTTGTGAATCGGACAGACTACGAATGATGCGCACAAGTGCCGTCCGTTTCACGGCGCGCTAGGGCACTCCTGACGTGTTTCCAATTCCCGCGACTATCACTACATCCCCCGGCTGGGTATTCTCCATGATCTTCTTTTTCAGTTTTTCAATCACACCGGGCACCGCATCGGCTATCTCCTTTTTCATTGCGGTAATGGCTTCTTCTTCACTCTGCTTTACTATGATGGCGTCAAGCGGTATGTTGTTCTTGGTCGCCACTTCTTCTATTGCATACTTTTCAGGACCAGGGTCGCCGATAGCGGCGCCAACCCCTTCTGCTATTGAACCCGTGGTTTCTCCTTCGAGCTTGAGTGCAGCATCAATCGTTATGATCAGTCTGGTCTTTTCCCGGTTCATTTCTGCAAGTCTCGCTATCGCCTTGCCAGGTTTTCCAACTGTAGCGCCGGGACCCTTCGCCTTAACCACGAGTATCCTCCTTCCCTCTATCTGGGTTTCGCCATACTCTGTTTCTTCTTCGATCTCCTGTAATGGAGAGCCATTAAGTACATTCAGGACCACCATGGGTCCCACCGAATCCCCAATAGGTACCCCAAGGAGGAAGTGTTTTGTTGCACGCTTGTAGATCCGGGCGATCTCAAGGATCTGGGGTATCTGCATACTCAGCTGGAGATACAGGTAGAAGTTGTTGGTCTTCTTTGCTACAAGATAGAAGTGTCTTACGACCTTTGAAATATAGTGTGTGGCCCATGCGGCCTCTAGGCTCACTTCGAAGTTATAAAGCTGTGCTCCGTTATAGCTAGGCGCAATTTTCTTTGCCATCTCTTTGCTTCTTATGTTCCTTATGTCAAGTATGTGGTCAAGCCTTGTAAGAACGCCACTCGGATCTCTTTCGACCGGTTCTATTGTAAATGTTTCAAGTGCCTCCTGAAGGAGTCTGTCGACCTCTTGCTGGGATGCGCCACCCTTGAGAGCGCTGGTTCTTACGAGTTCCCTTGCCTCCTTTTCTATTGTGCCGAGTGTTCCGACCGCCCTCTCAATCTGACCCTTGTAAATCATGGTCTGTAACTGTGGCTGAAAGAAGAAGAAGGCTATCAGCACGACGAAATAAATTACGGTGGTGAGTGCAGAGAAGGTGGCGTTCTGAGACTGAGGTTGAGACACGCTGAGCGCGGTGCTTCCCACATTACCTGAGGAATCCATGGCCTCCAATGTATACGAACCGCTTGCGAGATAGCTCGGTACGGATATCGAGGCCACAAAGTTTCCGTTTGAGTTGGTCCGGACAGTCCAGTACGGCTGGCTAATCCTAGTGGCGTTCTGGTACAGGTAAATTGTGACGTTCGAGTTGGGTGCAAAACCGTTGCCGGTCACCTGTAGCGTGGTCTGGCCGGCCACGGCACTTTGTCTCGAAAGACTAATTGAGGGAGCACTCGCGCCGAGAGTAACGGAAAAGATGGAAACCATAAGAAATAAAGCAATCAGCGCAATCAGAACCTTATTCAAAAAACTGACCCCCAGATTTCAATTCTTCATAATTACACTTGGAACAATAATTTAAGTGCTTTGAGCTGGTCCTCATTGTTGTTTAGTCTCTGCGCGTGGTAATAATCGGTCCGTCGGTATCCATGTATACTGTGTGTTCAAACTGGGATACAAGTCCGCCCGACTTCTCTTTGAGCACCTTGTATTCGTAAAGTGACCCAAACCTGACCAATCTTCTTATGGAGGCCAAAACGTCCTCACTTCTTCCTGCGTTTGCGAGCCATCTGTCGCTGAAAGGCATTCCCTTCCTCTGCTTGATGGCGTATTCCATGACCCTTTCGTCGAACTTTATGGGTGACCTTACTCTCTTTATTCCGCTGTATATTTTACCCACACTGTCTTCATCTATTTCACCTATCCCAAATGTTGCGAAGGGTTCTATTGCAAAAACCATTCCGGGTGACAACTTGGCGCCGCCCCTGGTTGATACGTTGGGTATGCTTACACCGGCGTGCAGTCTATAACGCTCAATCGTGTGACCGGTAAGGTCTACAACCGGATTGACCGAGTAGCTTCGGATAGTTCTTTCTATCATCGAACTCACTTGTGAAATCTGTACGTCGGGTCTGAGTGCTGAAATAGCGTGCTCAAGTGCGCCTTCCGCAGCCTTCACAAGCCTCTCAGCCTCGGGGTTGAAGCTCACAGTGAGGGCGGTGTCGGATATGTAGCCTTGGTGGTGCGCCCCGACATCGATCTTTACCACTGCGTGTTTGGGAATCACGATCTCATTGTCTGCAAGGGATGCAGTGTCGTGTGCCGCTATGGAGTCTACGGATACATTGACAGGAAACGACGGTTCGCATCCTTGTGAAAACAGAAGCATCTCAACTTTTTCACACAGCTCACGCACAGGCATGTCTTCATGCACCATCTCGCGCGCACGTGAGAGTGCATCCGCCGCCACCTTGCCCGCTGTGAGCGAGCTTCTCTTTGAATCTTCGTGATCGGTCATATTACATCCTCTCGAGTGGTTCGATCCCGAGGGCACGTAGCGTAGAGCTGAGCGCGCTTGATACCATGGCGACTAGGGCCAATCTGTCCCTCCTTACTTCATCCCTGGAGCCGAGAACTGTCCTTGAGGCGTAATAGGAGTTGAAACTATCAGACAACCTGACTGCGTATTCTGCGAGGGTTTCAGTACGCAGCGAGTTCGCACTTGCAAGTATGGTGTCAGGTAGCCTTGCGCAGTGCAACACGATCTCGTGTTCTTCTCGGCCAAAGGAGCCGAACTGCGGGTCGAGGGCGTATGGGTCAGCGGCCGATTTTTTTATTATGCTGTTTGCCCTTGCACAGGTGTACAGAACGTAGGGGGCGCTGTTCGTCTCGAAGTTGAGCACCCTTTCCCAGGTGAACGTTATCTTCTTGTTTGCACCGATGCTCACGAGGGCGAACCTTACCGCTGCCGTTCCTATCCGTTCAGCAGTCTCCCTGATTTCTTTATCCGTTAGGTCGGGGTTTCTCTTTCTGACCTCGTCATATGCCCTGTTTGATGCCTCGTCCAGTATCGAATCGAGTGTTACGTACCGTCCCCTTCTACCCGACATTCTTGTAGCGGGAAGCTCGACTGCCTCGTAGGAAAGGTGATGCTGCTTAAGTATGTCCGTGTAGCCAATCGCATATAGGATGACCTTGAGTTGGAGCTGGGCGAGGGACTGCTCAACTCCGATTACGTTGTACACCCTGTCTGCCATTGAAAGTTTTTTTAAGGAATAGGCAAGGTCTCTCGTCACGTACAGTGATGTTCCGTCCGACCTTGTAAGCACAATCTCGGGAATCTTGTGGCTACCCGGAATCCCGAGTATCTTCTTCAGTCCCAGTTCCACGGCTGCCCTGTCCACATCGAACACCATCGCTCCGTTCTTATAGGATACATATTGGGACTTTCGCAGGGCTCCTAGCACACTCTCAACCCTACCCTCCCAGAGCAAGTCGCTTTCGTAGTCAAAGAAGTCGTGGTTCACGCCCGCACGGGTGAGCGTCTCTCTGAATCCCTGAAGGCACAGGTTCACAATCTTTCTTACGTTCTTCACCGCACCGGCACTTCCCTTTTCGTATTCTTGGATAAGCGACGCAAGCCTGCCTGCCGGGTCGCTCAGGTTTGCAAACTTCCTGCTAAGTTCATCAAAGAGCTCCGGTTCCTTCTGTGACTGCTCGTAGAGTATACCGAGCCACTCATCGAGAGTTTCCTGCGCTTCTTTCATACTTTTTTCATCTGGGTTATTTCCCACTTTTTTCTTTGCTTCGTTCACCTCAAAAAGGGCATTGATCATGACGTAGAGCTGCCCTATCCAGTGGTCCGGTTTCCCCTTAACCTGGATTTCGCCGAGCAACTCAGACGCTAGCGCAACCAACGCTGTCTGCTTACCCGTGTCGTCTACGTAGAACCTTGTTTCGACCTTCTTTCCCGCCACGTTCAGTATCTTGGCAAGCGTGTCGCCGAGGAGAGCGTTCCTCGCGGCTCCGATATGTAACGGGTGAACCGGATTTGCGCTTGTGTGCTCAACTATCACCTTTTCAGATCCCCGAGAGTTGCGTCCATATTCTTTTGTCATGGACCTTATGGTGTTCCATGTTAAGCTTGCAACCTCTTTCGGTTTCAAGTAAAAGTTTAGGTATCCGGCCGAGGCGCGCGCCTCTTGCACAAAGGGCGAAGTGGCCGTGTCAAAACCGCGGACAAGGGCCTCCGACACCTCCGCGGGGTTTCTGCCGCTCTTTTTTGCGTATTGGTGCAGGGGGAGACTTAGGTCGCCAAATCCCTTCGGCGGCACCTCAAAATCCGACGGCGAGACCCCTATATCCTGGGGTAGAGAGGCGAGTATCGACTTCTTCACATAAAGAAATGGATTAGTTTCATCCATCACCTAACCAGTTCACTTGACTTACATATGAGTTTTCTTTCCGAGAACACTCCCACCGCCCGAAGGTTCGAAACAAGGCATGGCGTGGCGAAAGACTTATAGAATCGCCGGTAAGAACTATTTCCTAGTCTCGTCGGTCATGGGAGAGGGGGAAACACCCGGACCCATTCCGAACCCGGAAGTTAAGCCCCTCTCCGTTGTGTATTCCGTTGGACCTCGCGGTCCCGCAGGGTGCACAAGCCGACGAGACCCCTCTTTTGGACGCACCTGTGCGAAAGACATATAAGATGTCTTGCGGGATGAATTTTGAGGTAGATTTGGGGGCGTAGCTCAGCACGGTAGAGCGGCGGGCTCCAGAGCTCATTATAAATGATCTCCCAAGACCCGCAAGGGAATGACTTGGCTTTGGAGCGAGTTTGGCGAAACCCGACGGTCGGGGGTTCAAATCCCCTCGCCCCCACGCCTGCTTAGTGCGAAGGCAGTGCTGGATATAATTGTGTCAGCCGCTTCCTCGGCGGTTAGCTCATCGGTGCTGAGCAAATGGATACCCTTCACAGAGTTTAGTAGTTCTCTGCGAACTTCAGGCGCACGTGAACCCGTCTGGTTCATCCTGACCGAGTCTCTCTTGACCAAGGTCTCTTTTTTCGCCATCAACGCAATATACTTGATCTGAACCTGAAAGTGGTCAAGTTCTTTCACCAACCATTCAGCTTCGTGAGGGTAGCACACATAACCCTCAACGACGTTGCATCCTCCATTAACAAAATTTTTAACAAGAAATTCTTAACAAGACAGGCAATATTGCGCCAGGTGAGCTGAGCCTGAGACCCGCCGACCCATAGAAGCTTTAGCATTAAAGGATGTGACATAGCCTCTTTCTTTCAGCCCCGTGAGCTTATCTGAGACGGTGTGTGAAAATTGACACCAGTTTCTCGGTTAGGCGAAGATTGCTCAAGGCAACCGTTATATTGCGGCCCGTTCACAGGGCTCTTATGAGCGAAACATCAGCCAGAGTCACCGTGGAGCTTCTGCATGACTATGTATTTAGGGCAAGTTTTTCCGGGACAGACGCCACACTAGTTATGGATGAGCCGGAGCCCCTCGGAAAGCTGGAAGGTCCCAATGCATCGAGAGTGCTTGCGGCTGCCATCGGTAACTGCTTGAGTGCCAGCTTGGCATTCTGCCTGCGGAAATCGAAGATAGAAGTTTCATCGATCCGTACGGAGGTAGAGCCGCGAACAGAGCGAAATGAACGTGGTTACTGGAGGGTGAAAGTGGTCAATGTAAAAATAAATGTCACCCTCGTTTCTCCTGGAGACCCGGCTAGGATTAGAAGATGCCTTGAGATCTTCGAAAACTACTGTGTGGTCACAGGGGCTGTCAGGGAAGGCGTTCAGGTCAACGTTTCGACAAATCTCGGCTGACGTCTAGCATTTGGCACAGGTCCATTTCCCGCTCTTCTATACAAATCTTAGTGAAAGATCATGCATCCTGTTCTTGACCGAGACGTTAAGTATGAGAGGCGTAAGACTCTCAACTAGGTAGGAAAGTGCGAGCCCGCCGACGATCAGTGGTCGCAAATTGGGTATGTCCTTTGCGAGATGGAACACTGTTTCTGTAGCGCGCTGGTCGTCTGAGCACACAGGTACGTCCATCTCAAGAGCAAGCCTCAGATTGGCGAGTTTCTGTGCAGGAAGTGTGTGGAAGGCGGCAGCCACCGGAACGGGAGAACTCTTCGAAAGGAGTAACGCGATGGCCTCCTTCGGTGCTGAGGGGGTGTACTCGAAGCCCTGAACCGTTTTCGCCATGGGTACCACCGGTGATATGAACACGGCCTCCCTGTCTATTGTGGGAAAGACCTGCTCTGCTGTCTGAAGCGCGAACTGGTAGGGTACGGCGAGTATGGCGGCATCGGTTTCCTTAACGGCAGTTTCGTTCTGTTCCCCGTCTATGGAAGCGTCGAAGCCCGTTTGGTCCATTATGTCGTTCTTAAACTTCTGGGCGAGTTCGAGGGCCTTTTCCCGGTTTCTCGAGCCTACAACAACCTCATTCTTGAGTGCCAGTCTTTTAACCAACCCCTCTCCAAGGTCGCCTGTGCCACCAATGATTGTGACCCTCATTTTTACCGCTAGTGTGAACCACTAGCCTTGACAAAAGCGTTTTGACCAGCCTTCTATTCATAGTGAACTTGAATGCAGGTACATCTGAGATAAATGGCCCAACAGCCCGGGACCCCGCCTGTCCTTACGCACTGTGGCCGTTGGTGTTAGTGGCAACCAGGCCAAAGCAGTCACATCTCTTTACAGTCTTTAGGAGTTTGGGCAATGATTTTGGTACATCGGGTACGTTAGGCGGGTACCACGTTCCCAGGGTTACGGCTTGCGGTTGACGCAGTCACTAGCACACAAAGCTAATCAAGCAGCCATAAGTTTCATTTGCATGCCGTCTAGATTCGAGGTTATTGGGCTTGTGGGCCTACCTGAATTCAAACAAGGCGACGACCTCGTGGGCGAGATTCTGCGAGTCGCAGAAAGGATGAATGTCGGGGTGCGCGACGGCGATGTGTTTGTGGTTTCGCAAAAAATAGTGTCAAAGGTTGAAGGCAGGCTTGTAAATCTTGCTGATGTAGCCCCTTCTGAATTAGCAAGGAAGGTGGCCCTTCTATGTGAGAAGGATGCGCGCTTCGTCGAACTTGTGCTAAGAGAATCAAGGAGTGTTGAATATGTCGCGCCGGGACACCTTATAGTGACCACAAAGCGCGGGATAACGTGTGCAAATGCTGGTATTGATGTCTCAAATGTAATGGGTGACCCCGAATGGGTACTCCTACTGCCTGAGGACCCGGATGCGTCTGCAAAGCGGATAAGACTGGAGATAGAGAGGCGCGCAGGGAAAAGTGTCGGCGTGATAATATGCGATACCCACGGGAGAACCCTCAGAGAGGGTCAGGTAAACGTGTCGATAGGGTCCAGCGGCATTCTCCCGTTCAGGGACTACAGAGGCGTTAACGACTCTAAAGGCTACCTCCTCAGGGTAAAGCAGATCGCCGCGGCAGACGAGGTAGCCGGGGCTGCGGAGCTTGTAATCGGACAGGCCCAGGAGAGGATCCCGGTTGCCGTAGTAAGAGGACTTGAGGTGGCCTCAGGCGACGCCTCTTCTTCCGAGCTCAATATGCCGAAAGAAAAGTGGTTTTTCAAGCCTGATAAGGCGCACACCATTGACATGGAAAGCATAAGGCGCTAACAGCATGCTTCTTCATGGATGGTGGGCTGCGTGGTCGAAAAACACTTAAAACAAGGGAGTAGGTTGTCTGATACACATTGTCCAGTGCGGTTCGCGCCTTCATATTCGATTTCGATGACACCATTTCGGACTCGCGTGAGGCGAAGGCCAACGCCTTAAGAAGAGTTTCATCCATCCTGAAAAGAGAGATGGAAGCGGATGAGGACTCACTCCTTGAGCTTCTTGCGAAAACTGAAGAGGATATGAATTCCAAGATCAGCTACGACAGGTGTAGCTGGTGGAAGATGGTCGGTGGCCGACTTGGGGTAGAGGTGTCCACAAAGCTCGCGTTGTGTGCAACCGTGGGCTACTGGACCACGTTCACCAAGTTTCAGAAGCCGTTTGCGGACGCAGAGCAGGTGCTTCTGTCGCTCAGGTCAGCGGGATACCTTCTCGGTATGGTCACAGACACCGACGGCACACCAGGTGTCAAACGCTGGAGAATCTCATCTTCGCCACTATTCAAGTATTTTGACGCTGTAGTCATAGCCGGCGAGGACACAAGACACACGAAGCCGGATGGAAAGCCCTATACACTCTGTATCGAAAGGCTCGGGGTATCTGCGAAAGACACGGTTTTTGTTGGCGACAAACCCTATACCGACATAAAAGGGGCAAACGGTGTCGGAATGAGAAGTATTTTGGTCAAAAGGAGAGAGTGGCTGGATGCCGACCGGCCGACATACACCGTCAAATCGCTCAGTGAGATACCCGCCATTTTCGGTATCTGGAAGATTAACACCACCCGGGTTCGTGAAGCTAAAAGCAGGTAGCAGTTTATCCGGTCCTGGGTCAACCGTGTGGAATCTCCCATAGATGCGAAGTCAGTTCCCGTACAGCTTATGTGCATCAAGTTAGGTTTTCTGTAGTCGGCGAGTGGGGCCTGAGGTTCCCGCCCGAAAGGAGGGCAAGCGCATATGCATACCCGCTTATGCCACCGAAGCTTCAGATCAAGACATGAACATTTGCGGGGTGCACGGTTTGTCCGTATTTGGGTCGCGTGCAAGAACTTCTCTACACCTGTCTTGCATAGGAAGTGATCTGAGGAGGAATGCGGAAGAGAAAAGCCTCGAGCGGGGTTTGAACCCGCGACCTCCTCCTTACCATGGAGGCGCTCTACCAGGCTGAGCTACCGAGGCACGTTTCTTCAAACCGAAGGTAGGGCATCAGCTGCTCTACGTTGGGGCTTCGGTGAGGAGCTTGTCGCCGGCCTCCCCTCCACCCGTGAGTGGACTCTATCGAGCCGCAACGACTGGCTGGGTGACGCCAGCCTGAAGCACCCAGGTCTGCCGAGTACTTCGCTTTTTTCTGAGGTGTTCAGACCCGTATTCAGTCCGAAACCGCAGTTCCTGCATTTGAATTCTGATCCGTGTCTCTTCTCTAGGTCGGTGTAACCACATCTTGAACACTTCTGTGATGCGTATTTTAGATGAGTGTTCACTGCTCCCTTACCCATATTCTCTGACTTGCACTCAATGAATTTTTGTAATTCCGCTGGAGACCATGAACCAAGCGCCTTCCTGAATTCTTCACCTTGCCCATTATACTTCATCCCTGCAGAATTCAATACCCCAAGCGCAATGGCGTCGCAAACAAGCTTTGGTTCAACTGCTCTGAACATTATTCATCACGCGCAAAATCATTAATAAATTCTACGATTTAGCGGAGTCCGCGTATACCTTCTCAATCTAAGTGATAGAGTTTTGCTGCTTCCCAAAACCGTTTACTAGACGTGAACCACCCCGCCTTACGGACGGAGTCTTCCTCTAAAGATAAATTGGTTTTTAAACGGGGATGCGGCTGGTTCCTTAAACCTGAGCCTGACAGGTGTTGGCTTGCGATTCTGGGACCCAGACGCATTTGTGTGCAACAGGAATCTGGTGTATGGGTTTAGTCATATTCTTGCAGTGTACAAATAGGGTGAAGCACGCGAATCAAGTTCCTCGATCATGAGCTTCAGGGCCTGAACAAAGTCATCATCGTCGTTCGGCATCCTGGTCCTGACAAGCTCCATCCCTAGCCTTTCGGCTAGTGACCTCGCTTCTATGTCTATGTCGTAGAGGACCTCGAGGTGGTCACACAAAAAGCCTATCGGCGCGCTTACCACTAGCTCCACTCCTTTTCTGGAGAGCTCCTGAATCTTTTCGAGGAGGCTAGGTCCAAGCCACTTTTCCCCTGTATTACTCGCACTTGTAAAGGCAAACTCCCACTTCTTAAGCCGTGTTTCATTAGCGATCAGGCGTGCACAGTCGAGGAGGTTGTCCCTGTACGGATCTCCCATTGCAAGGATCCTCTCAGGCAAACTGTGTCCGGAGAAGACCACGCTGTGTTTCTCTTCTGTTTTCTCAACTGCGGCTTCTAGACGCCTTTTCCATACTTGTATGTAGGCGGGGAACGCGTACCAAGAGCGAACGAAGAGTACATCGGCACTGTATGAGACTGCCTCAAGCGCCCTTTTCAATTTCTTTTCATACCCGCCAGTGCTCATCAGTGAATAGTACGGGGCTAGCGGGATTGCCGTGATCGACTTTATCCGGTCTTCTTTCATTTGCTCGACGGCCTCCGAGATAAACGGTTTCCAGTGCTTCATTCCAACATAGACTGGTCTCCTGCGAAGTTCAGTCTCTAGCTTATTTTTTAAGCTAAAAGTGCATTCAAGAAGATTAGAGGACCATTTTATGACCTCGTACCTTTTTATCAGGTCCTTTAGGGCGCTGTCTGCGGGTTCCTTGCCTTCCCTAATATCTCTGAGATAAGGCGCAACCTCTTTTTCGTTTCTTGGTGTTCCGTAAGCAAGCAGTAAGATGGCACGCTCTTCTGTCATTACGAATAAGCAAGCGCGGTCGAATTATTAAGCTCACGTGGCCACCGGTGCACCACAACCCTACCCTTAAACGGAAGATACTTTATGAGAGATGCCTTCTGGTGCATGTTTTATCTTATCTGGGGGTTCAAAGGGGGCGGAAGACCCCCACCGCTCCGCTCCGTGAGGTGGGGGATGGATAGTCCCCTTTGTAGCTATAAACTTTCCAAAACCTCGCCTTTTAAGGCGGGGATTCTAAAAGAATAAATACACGCCGAAGAAATACTCGGTGACGCGTGTGAGGGCCTACCGATTCAGAGCTTACTCATCAAAAACCACCGCGGGCGAGGGTGTTGGAAACCCGGCTCGAAATTGCGTGTAAACTCTACAACACGCTCTTACACGCAGAGCAAGAAGAGTATGAGAAGAACAAGCACGCTATGAACAAAACCGAACTAAGACAGCTCGTCTTAGACCTGAGGAAGAAGAACAAAGAGTTCCAGCTTCTCCACTCTCAGGTTACCCAACAAGTTGCTGATAGGTTTTACGAGGCGCGTCAGAGGTTCCTCGACGGAGTTGCGAACAAGCCCAAGAAAAAGAAGCCGCACCGCTACCTTTCCCTGGTGTATCCTCAGAGTGGCTGGAAGCTTTCAAATATTAGAGAAGTTGGACAAGGCAAAAACAAAAAGAGAAAAGCACGGCTCCACCTGAGCAAAATCGGCTTCTTCACTTTGATAGTACACAGGGAGCTCCCAGAGAGCCAGGTGTCTCAGGTGTGTGTTAAACTCAACCCTTCAGGCAGAATCCACGTGATATTCCTGGTGGAGGAGCCAGAGAGCCAAGAGCAACCATCGAAAGAGCCCAGGAAGGCTGTGGGTGTTGACTTAGGGATCGCAAGGCTCACAACACTCTCCGACGGGCGCTTCTTGGAGAACCCGAAACCGCTTGAGCGCTCCCTAGAAAAGATTAGAATAATACAGAAAAAGCTTTCGAGAAAGAGGTTTCTTTCAGCTAACTGGTTGAAGACCAAGAAAAGATTAGCGAGGGAGTACGAGCATGTCAAGGATTTCAGGCGTGACCTGTTCTTCAAGCTCGGGTGTTTGCTCGCACAGGATTATGACCTCCTAGTTCTGGAGGACTTAAACACCGAGGGTTTGATTCAAAAGAGCGAAACCAGAACAAGAAGGATGAGGCTCTACGACTCATCGTTTTCAGAGTTAAGAAGGTGCCTGGAGTGGGTGTTTCAAAAGCAAGGGAAAACAGTGCTGGCTGTTCCTTCTTACAACTCTTCACGCGAGTGTTTTCTCTGCGGAAGAATCAACCAAAACTTGAGTTTGGAAGACCGAGTGTTCCACTGTCCATATTGCGGTTTCACCTTGGATCGAGATCTTAACGCTTCTCTTGTTCTCCTGAAAAGAGCAGGGTGGGTGCCACCCGGTGTGCCTGCAGTTGAGCTTCGCCCAATGCCTCCCCTACCCTCCCTAGGGTTAAAAAAGAGGAGGCAAGGTGGGGTGATGAAGCAGGAAGCCCCGTCCGTGAGAGCGGGGTGAGTTCACGCTTTGTGTGTCAGAGGTAACGGTTCTACATCCCGTGAGTCGCGATTGATTTATATCTGGGACGGCGGTTCGCTCACTCATGGCTGACCAGCGCGTGCTTCCCATTCTTCTTGTGTTCGTGCTTGCATTCCAGTTCGTTCTTGCGTACGCTCTGAGCGCCCTCGATGTTTCGACGCTCGAGGGTCAGCGTATCGCGGGGCTCCTGATAGCGCTGGATGCCGTGCTCTTCGCAGTTACCATAACGGTGTACTCGCGCTATTACTCAAAACCGGTGTACAGAGAGGAAGCTCATGCAGTAGAGTAGCGGCGGTGATTCCAATCAGTTCGGGTTATTCAAAGTCCATCAGCGAGCATATCTCGGAGCACCATAAAGATTACAGCATCTGGCTCACAACCTACGGACGCAAGACCGGCAAGCCAAGAATGGTCCAGATATGGTTTGCCGCCGTGAACAACGAGTTCTATATCCTTTCGAGACACGGTCTCGAGTCTTGGTGGGCAAAGAACATTCGCAAGAACCCGAAGGTCATAGTAAACTTAGGAGGAAGGGCGCTTGCGGGTACATCCGAGCTCGTCGATGACCCCGATCTTACTGACCTCGTGTGGAACTACTATAGAGGCAAGTACAGGATGTACCCGCAGATCTACGTGTTCAGCTGGAGAAAGCGCAGACTCTTCAGAATAAACTTTCAGGTGTAGTGCAGAGGGCTCACGGATGATCCAACGCGGTTCCGTCTGTGTGCAAATATATACAAACTTTTATAATTCCCTCAATAGCACTTAGCCTAAGTGATTGTGTATTGAACGAACATAGTGCGCCCGTGGTGGACGAAACGCCCACATCGCACACGCTGTTCTACGTTCTTCTTGCCGGGCTAGTTGTGGCTAGTGCCGTTGCCGCCGCACTTACGATAGGTCAGTCCGCGTTCTCCATTTACATCTCGGAAATAGTTATAGTCTGGGCGCTTCTCATGCTTCTCTACTTTGTTTTCAACCGCCCTTTCATTGTGCGCTCCGAGACCGCGGGAAAGGTGGGCTCGTGGGTAAAGAGGTGGCTAGTTACAACCAACCACAAGGACATAGGTATACTTTACATTGTCACTTCTCTTTTCTTTGCGCTGGTAGGGGGATCGCTTGCCGAACTCATGCGGACACAGCTTGCAAACCCAACTGGTAACCTGCTTATAGGTGTGTATTATAACGAGGCAGTTTCCTTGCACGGGCTCATAATGATTCTCTGGTTTCTTTCGCCTCTTGCGTTCGGCTTCGCAAACTACATCGTTCCCCTTCAGATTGGAGCGAAGGATTTGGCCTTTCCGAGGCTCAATGCACTAAGCTACTGGACGTATGCGTTCAGCGGTTTGCTGGTTGTGACCGCCTTCTTTCTTCCGGGAGGTAACATATCGGGCGGGTGGACGCTATATGCCCCCCTCACGTCGAACCAGTTCATGCCGGGGGCAGGTCCGACGGTTGGGATGCTGGGACTGATACTGCTCGTTGGATCCATTACGATGAGCAGCATCAACTTTCTGGTTACGATAATGACCATGAGGGCGCCAGGGGTTACGCTTTCGAAGATTCCCAATTTCACTTGGTTCATAATCTTTACCGTAGTCCAGATGCTTTTCGCCTTTCCCGCCCTTCTTGGAGAAGGACTGATGCTTGCAACGGACAGGGTGATTGGGACGACCTATTTCTCCTCTATTGCGGGCGGCGCTCCCATGTTGTGGGACAACATATTCTGGTTCTTCGGCCATCCGGAAGTCTACATCGTGCTTTTGCCTTCTTTCGGCGCGCTTGCGGAGGTCATTCCGCTCTTCTCCGGAAAAAGGGATCTCTACGGAAAGAAGGCGATTCTCATATCCACCTTTGCAGTTGTTGTTCCTCTGAGTTTCTTGGTTTGGGGCCACCATATGTTTGCCACCGTGCTTCCACTCACTGAAAAGGAAGTTTTCATGGTCGCCACAGTTGGAATATCCCTTCCGTTTGATATAATATTCATAGATTTTCTCAGAACCATGGCGCATGGCCGTATAAGGCTCAAGTCACCCATGCTGTTTGCCTTGGGCTCTCTTGTGGTTTTTGCGATCGGAGGGATAACAGGAGTCTTCCTTTCGTCGATAGTCCTCGACCAGGAATTCAGGGGCACCTACTTTGTAGTCGCCCACTTCCACTATGTAATGGTTGGTGCGTCTGTGTTTGGTCTTTTCGCCGCGTTTTACTACTGGTTTCCAAGAATGAGCGGGAGGATGTATAGCGAGGTTCTTGGTAGAATCCACTTTATAACTTCATTTATAGGTTTTAACATTCTCTACTTTCCTATGTTTCTTTTATATGAGATGCCAAGAAGAATTTTTACGTATAACGTTCCGTCTTGGCTGCTTCCGAACCAGATAGCGACTGTGGGAGGCTACATATTTGGAGGCGTTCAGTTGGTATTCGTTGCAAACATGGTGTACAGTCTTACGAAGGGGCAGCGTGCGCCGGAGAACCCTTGGGGGGCGACAACGAGGGAATGGCTCACCGAGACTGGCGAAGAAGAGGGGGAAGAAGTAGTGAGCCTTGGGTCTGTCGGCTCTGCGGGTCCAGTCGATTCTTCAGTCGGTGTCAGAGCGGTAAAGGCAAGGCAGGTTCAGCTCGGCGAGGTTACGTCTCAAACCACCGTTGTGCTGCGCCACACAAGTGACAAACCATTCTATCTGTCGCTTGGGCTGTTTCTCGTACTTCTCGGCATGCCAATACTCACATGGAACGGTCTTGGCCCGGCGTTTTTCGGCCTCGGAATTTCGCTCTTTGCATGGACCATGATCGGCTGGATAACCGAGTCGACATCGGGCAGGTTCAGCATGCCAGAGTCCATGCTCACCGAACGCTGGCCTCTCATAGGCGTGACGAGGCTCAAGCTGGGTGTCTGGATGCTCCTCTTTTCGGAAATAGCTCTCTTTGGTACCATTCTCACAGCTGATGCGTATGCAAGGATCCTTTCGGGTAGCTGGCCGGCCGTTGGTACGTATCACAGCGTGCTCATCGGTACTGTTAATACGCTCGTTTTGATGAGCAGCAGCTTTACCGGCTTTCTTGCGCTCAATTCAATAAAGAGGGGCAACGTGGCAAAAATGCTCATCTGGCTTGCGGTAACAGTTGCCCTGGGATTCACGTTCATAGGTGTAAAGGGCTTCGAGTGGTACGACCTGTTGTCTAGAGGACTCGGTCCGTCCACGAATATTCCTCTGAGCGAGTACTTCTTTACCACCGGTGTCCACCTCGCGCACGTCACGGGCGGCCTCCTCGGCGCTCTGTACCTTATCAAGAGAGGACTTTCTAACGGCTTTTCGGCGAAAAACCACCAGGCTGTTGAGGTGTGGGGCATTTACTGGAGCTTTGTGGATGCAATATGGGTTTTCATATTCATCTATTTCTACCTTGTGTAGGTGAGTAGATATGGAACCTCATGAAATACCTCCTGCGTCAAACCGCTTTGCGGTTGTCGTCTGGGTGTACACTCTGCTTGCCACTATCGCTGAAGCTCTTAGCTCATATGAGCTCAGGCCCTATGGGCCGGCGGTGATGGATAGCATTATCTTCGGCCTTGGAATTACACAGGTTCTTACCATAGCAGCCTACTATATGCACCTGAGGCATGAACCGAAGGCGCTCCTTGTGGTTGCCCTCTCACCCGTGATGGTGGTAGCAGCTCTTATAACAGGCATTCTTTTCTCAATCTTACACTGAGGGGAATTGTAAATGTCAGCCTACTCATCCAAACCCAATGCCGCGGTACTAACGGCGCTTGTAGTGGTTGGTGTGCTCATAGTGGTGGCAATATCTGGTACGCTTCTTTACCAGTTCCAGTTTGCACCGTCTTCGCAGACTGCTGGTACGAGTAGCACCGCTGTTACAAATAGCCATATGGTGAAGATCGTCATTCCTCAGGGGGTCGGTAGCAATACGGCGCTGAACTTCGAGCCGGCCGTGATAACGGTTGTGATAGGCGTAAATAACACGATCCTTTGGGTGGATGAGGATTCCACAGCGCCGCACACAGTGACCTCTTCTTCGGTGCCGGCCGGCGCTAAAAGCTTCAACTCGGGCAACTTGGTCCAGGGAGACACCTACGAACTCAATTTTACCGTGCCAGGAGTGTACAAGTACTACTGTATCTACCACTCTTGGATGCAGGGTACAATCATCGTGAAGGCGACGCCAGGTTCCTCTGCCACTAGCACGAACACTACAACGACCTAGTCGTGCGTGGCGAGTAGGACTAAAAAGCGCGGGTGCTGATTACTTGGTAAACGATGTATGAGGTCGTCCTCTGGCCGATAGCATTCGGAATGGTGTACCTAATCGCGCTCACCATAAAGTGGGCGGTAAATTCGCAGAGGTTACTCGATGCCTCCTTGGTGTTCTTTGTCCTGCTCATGATGGCGGCCATGTTTGCAGGCGTCGTGATCTACTTTTCGGCGCCGGGCACCGGAACCCTGTTGATTGCGGCTTGGCTCAACCTCGGCCTCATGTCAGTCGGGCTGATACCTGTTTTCGTCACTTTTCTTTCGGACATCGAGAAGGGTAATCAGAGATTCGCACCGCTCAGGAACCGGCGCATGTTCCACGTGAGCGTGATCGCGCTTGCACTGATTAACGAATTTCTTATGGGATGGGGATTCAACTTGGTTAGTGTTGGCCGCTTCAGCCTCAGCCTTGGATATCTTTCTGACATAGTTTCATCCTACTGGTTCGTGGTTCCCATGTCGCTTGAAATGTTACTCGCATCTCTAATGCTCAGAAAGGAGCTCAATTCTCCCTTCCTGATACTGTTTGTCTTTCAATCGGTACTCATGTTCATCTCTCCTCCCATAACCGCAGACCGCACGTGGATTTCGTCCACAATATATGCCGGGGCTGCACTCATGACGATCTTCTATGTGGGTATTTACCACTTTCTGTACAGAAACAAGCAGGTGAGCGTTGCAGTATCGAATTACATGCTTGTGCTGCTTGCCATCTATTCGATTATGATGGCCGGGCTACTTTTCTGGCAGCTTTACGGCTCGACAGCCGTCTTCTCGTTCAGCATCCTCTTTGAAATGGTGTTATACTTCAGCACAATGCTTTCGCACAGGGACTTTGGAGGGCGTGGGCGTATATCCTGGATGTCGTCTCCATGGTTTGCTTTCGGGTTTATAGCCTTGACGTTTGTTGGCGAATTCTTTATGGGGGCATTTCTTGATGTTCAGGTGTTTGGACCGCGTTTTGTTGCCTTGATGGGTCTTGTGCCTCTAAATGGCAACCCCCTGCATGCATTTGCTGGTGCCCTTTATGACTTTGTAAGCTTTTTTAGCTCGGTTACACTCTCCTCATGGTTTCTCGTCATGATGGGAATGGAAATGGGGGCTCTTGCCGCAATGAGAATAAGAGAGGTCAGAGAATTCGAGACGAAGGTCAGGCTGGTGCTCATGATTCTTGCCTACGCGCTTTACTCCGTCTTTTTCCCATACTTCGTGATTCCTTCAGGTGAGCTCGAAAGGTTGCCTCTAATAGGATGGAGTATGGGCGTGGGTACCGCAGGAGCAGTGGCCCCGGCTCTTATAGGCGTCATGGTGGGCACCTATGCCCTGAGTGGGATCCTCTCCTTCCTTTTTGGAAGCCGGCAACTATGCTCGGTGCTGTGTACTGCCGCACTCATGTACCAAGGGACGTTTTACGATTCGCTCAAGGTGTACAACAGGCGCTCGCGTTTCGCTCGGAGGTTTCTTACGAGTAAAATGAGTTCGGCTTACAAGCATATCGCCGCAGCAGTCTGGCTTTCCCTTCTTGGGACGGCGGTTATATCATATTTGAACTCGGTGGGTGTGCTTCGGCTAACTGTGTTTGGTTCCGACCCGGCGTACTTTACGTACGCGGTTTACTTCGGTGTCCTCTGGTATTTGGTGTTTATTTCAATACCCTTTGTGGGCACATACGGATGCGTAACTACCGGGATGTGTGGCTGGGGCTCATTCAACCACCTTCTGAGCAGGGCCGGGTTCTGGAAGCTCACGGTCAAGGACAGCGACCTGTGTGTAAAGTGCACAACCAAGGATTGTGCCCTTGCCTGTCCGGTGTCGAATACGGACATGCCCGGCCAGTTCATAGCAAAGGGCGAGTTCAAAAGCCCAAAGTGTATAGGAGTTGGCGACTGCGTAAGCGCATGTCCGTACGGAAACATCAAGTTCTACGACGTTAGAAACTGGTTCAGAAGTCGCTTGGCAAGCAAGTCAGTTAGGTCAATCGGGGTGGCTAGGCTGACCAGGGAAGCAGAGTCGCGGTCACAAACGGACACGGGCTAACAGGGTCCCAGTCCCGCCGCAAAACTTGTGTAAAAAGTTTTTATGCGTGTCTCTATACGGGACAGGGTATTTCTGGGTTTCACTCTACGTAGGCATACATAGGTATGCGTCCGCACACCTGTCGTACGCATAGTGCAGCTTGGGCTTCACAGCATCATTTAGGAACCTCACGGGTTCATCGGTCCCACTCCGCTCCGCCCCTGTCAGGACGCACCCACCCACCACTCCCGGTGGGGAGCGCCCTCCATCCTCAGTCAGCTTCACCCTCCCTCCTCCCCCCTATGTTGTGCATGTACCCCTCAGC
>Ga0080006_1154296_pt1 | contig 32337 bp, 33 predicted proteins | sample RS3BMetagenome_FD_69209 | JGI IMG/M metagenome (GOLD analysis project Ga0080006, IMG submission 69209) | Ferric oxide microbial mat and aquatic microbial communities from Rainbow Spring, Yellowstone National Park, USA - RS3B (SPADES... ...
GGGCCCGGGGTGCGGGGGCGGGGGCGATGCCCGCCGCGTTCGGGTTGTAGGCGCGGGTGTCGTCTGATGATCGGGAGTCGGATGTGGATCGTCAGGTCGCTGGGCTGACGGGTTGGGCCGCGCAGGCGGGCGGGACGGTGGTGCAGGTGGAGGCCGAGGTCGGGTCCGGGATGACCGGGTCGCGGGCGAGGGTGCGCCGGTTGTTGGCCGATCCGAAGGTGGCCACCGTGGTGGTCGAGCATCGGGATCGGCTGGGGTGGTTGAACACTGAGCTGGTCGGGTCCGCGCTTTGCGCGCATGGCCGTCGGTTGGTGGTGCTCGACGATGGTGAGGTGACCGATGATCTGGTGGGCGACAGGGTGGAGGTGCTTACAAGTTTTTGTGCGCGACTCTACGGGCGGCGCTGTGCTTGAAACCGTGCGCTCAAAGCGGTCGGGTGCGCACAGCCGTGATGTCGGCCCGCAGGCGGTTGTCGGTGGCCGGGGCGATGATGGCGGCCATGAGTACGACTGCGGAGAAGATCGAAGGTGTCGGGTTGTCCACGCTCGAACAGCGGGGTTGGACCGACGGAGTGGTTAAACAGTTCCTCGGCGAACCTGACGTACTCGCATCGAATCCGAACTACCGCACCGGCCCGCAGATGTGTCTTTAGGACCTGCCATGCGTAGAAGCCGCTGAGATCAGTGAGCCGTGGCAAAGGTGGCGTGAGGCGATGAAGTCGGGGCGGGAGAAGGCATCAGCTCGCCACTGGGAGCGGATGAACAATGCGCGCGCGAACCTGGCCGCCGAGCTCAACGCGGTCGAGATCGGCCTTCCACGGTTTTCGAAAGACGAGCTATGGCGTGTTGGGGTCGCTGACCGCAGCACGCAGTCAGAATGGCAGGCCGCTGAAAGGGGCCACCACAATCACGATCCCGCCACGGTATGCTCGGCCGATCCCGCTGCGCTGCAGCGCTGGGCGGTCAAGTATTTGCGCCATGTCGAGACTGACTACGACTGGCTGTTGGACAGCGTCACGGGCCGGGTGGGGGTCGCCGAGGCCCGCCGCCTCATCGGTGAGCGGGTGCTCAACGCTATCGCGCACCAGTACCCGTATCTGGCTGGCCAGTGCGCCCGTCAGGAGACGGACCGTTGGTGAGCCTTCGCCCTATCGCTGAGCCGTTCGTTGCCGCTGCGCCTGCCGGCGCGCGGGTGCGGACCCGGCTGCGCGTCAACGGCACTGATGCGGTGGTGCTGACCCAAGTCGGTGAGTTATTGGGCTCTCTTGCGGGTCGTGACCTGGCCGCGCGGTGCCGGGAGGGCCGGTTGGACGCGAAAGGTGAAGCGCAGTCGCGCCAGAAGCGGAAGAAGACGTTGACGAGCGAGTCGTCGTCGCGGTGGGCGGGGGCGATCACCCGCACCAGCGGGGACCAGTACCGGTTGGCCGAACAGAACCTGTGGGCTGAACGCGCCAGCCTGGCCGCGCGGATACCGACGATCACTACCCGGTTAGGGCCGGTTGGACGCGAAAGGTAAAGCGCGGTCGCGCCAGAAGCCGGAGAAGACGTTGACGAGCGAGTCGTCGTCGCGGTGGGCGGGGGCGATCACCCGCATCAGCGGGGACCAGTACCGGTTGGCCGAACAGAACCTGTGGGCGCAACGCGCCAGCCTGGCCGCGCGGATATCGACGGTCACTACCCGGTTCGCTGCCCCGGTCGGTGATCGGGTCGGCACCGGCACGAAGGCGGTGCGCGGGTATGCGAGCAAGTCGGAGCGGCACGCCAAGACCGTCCGGTTGCAAACCCTCACCACGCGTTTGGGCGCGGTCGAGGCCGACCTGATTGCCGGGGCCGTTCATGTGGTGCGGGGCGGGAAAGCGTTGCTGCACAAACGCAATAACCTAGACGACGCTGGCCTGACTGTGCAGCAGTGGCGCCGACAGTGGGGGGCGGCGCGGTTGTTTTTGACCGCTGACGGGCACAAAGACAAAGCGTGGGCGCAGCGAAACAATCCGCTGGAATCCCGATGAGCGGTGGCTGGAACTGAAACTGCCCACTTCGCTGACACACGTGGCGAACCGGCCCCACGGCCGGTACCGGCTCTGGTGTCCAGTCGAGTTCACCTATCGCGGTGAGAAGATCGCCGCACAGGCCGCTACTGGGGCGGTCGGCTACGACATCAGCTGCGACCGCGAGTCGGGGCGCGGGTATGGGGATGCCTCCTGGAGGACCACACCGTGCCCGGTGCCGTCGTTCGACGAGTTGCGTCGACACCCGGTCGTGGCGGTCGATGTTGGCGATGGGCACCTGGCCGTGACCAGTGTCTGCCCGGACGGCAACATCCTCGGGACTGCCCGCACCCTGGACCTCGATCTGACAGGACAGTCGGCCACGACTCGTGACGGCCGGCTGCGGGCTGCGATCACCGTCTTGCTCACCCACGCTCACGCGGTCGGTGCCGGCGCGATCGTGATCGAAAATCTCGATTTCGTCGATGCCCGATCACAGGGCCGCGAGAAGACCGGCAACCGGCCCAGCCCAGGACGAAAGGGCCGCCGGGTCCGCCGGCAGATCGCTGGCATCCCGACTGCCAAATTCCGGGACCGGCTGACCCAGATGGCGTCAAACGCCGGGCTCGCGATCATCGTCGTCGACCCCGCATACACGTCGAAATGGGCGGCCCAACACTGGCTGGCCCCCATGAACAACCATCACCGGCAGACTTCCGGGCACCACGCAGCCGCGTTGGTGATCGGCAGACGCGGACTCGGTCACCGGGCCCGGCGTCGCGTGAACACCAACCCGCCCGCCCCAGCGGAGGCGACCCGGGTCAACAACCGCGACACCAGGACAACCCCGCTAACCCAGCGAGCACCCAGGAAACCCGCCACCCCACCAGGCAGCCGACAGCCGACAGCCACCAAGACCAAACGTGCTCACACGACCACGGCGAGAATCCAGGCGACCCACGACCGTTCGGGGCCGCCCACCAGGCGAAACTCAATTTCGCTCAGTGCTTAGGAACGGTGGCCGGGAGCAGCACATCGCGCAACTCTTCTTCGACCTCGGCGACCGCAACGAACAGCAGTTCGTCGCCGCCTTCCAACGGCGCGTCAGGCTCGGGCACGATGACCCGGGGGCCGCGCAGGATCGTCACCAGCGCGGCGTCGCGCGGCAGCTGCAGTCTGCGCACCGGCTTGCCGCCCCACGGCGTGTCGTCGGGCAACGTGATCTCGACCAGGTTGGCCTGGCCGCGGTGAAATTCCATCAGCCGCACCAGATCGCCGACGGCGACGGCCTCCTCGATCAGGGAGGCCAGCATACGCGGCGTGGAGACCGCCACGTCCACGCCCCAGGCGTCGGTGAACAGCCATTCGTTGCGGGGGTCGTTCACCCGGGCCACTACCCGCGGCACGGCAAATTCGGTCTTGGCCAACAGGCTGAGCACCACGTTGGCCTTGTCGTCCCCGGTCGCGGCGACGACCACGTCGAAGCTTTCCAGGTGAACCGACTCCAGCAGGCTCAATTCGCACGCGTCGCCCAAGCGCCAGTGCGCGGCCGGGATCGCGTCGACGTCGACGTGCTCAGGGTTGCGCTCGATCAGCGTCACGTCGTGATCATTACCCACGAGTTCGCGAGTGACGGAACGGCCGACCGCGCCGGCCCCCGCGACAGCTACCTTCATTTCACGACTTTCATTTACCCGATCCCTCGAAATCCTCATGGGGCGGCAGCGCGGCGATGGCCACCGCCTCCGCGGCGCGGCCGGATACGGCGGCGATGTAGACCTCGTCGCCGGCCTGGATGACGGTCTTCGGCCCGGGCAGCACGCCGGTGCCGAACCGGATCAGGAAGGCCACCCGGGCGCCGGTGGCCTGCTCGAGGTCGGTGGCCCGGTGTCCCACCCAGCCTTCGTGCAGGTCGAGTTCCGCCACGGTCACGGTCCCGGTCGGATCTCGCCACTTGGCGGTCTCGCCCTCCCGGGTGAGAACGTTGAGCAGGCGATCGGTGGTCCACGGGACGGTGGCGATCGTCGGGATGCCGAGCCGTTCGTAAACCTCGGCACGCTTGGCGTCATAGATGCGGGCGACGACACGCTTCACGCCGAAGGACTCCCGCGCCAGCCGCGCCGAGATGATGTTCGAGTTGTCGCCGGATGACACGGCGGCGAAGGCATCGGTTTCCTCGATGCCCGCGCGGATCAGGACGTCTCGGTCGAATCCCTGGCCCAGTACCCGCTCGCCGGCGAACTCCGGGCTGAGACGATTGAAGGCGGCGCTGTCGCGGTCGATGACCGCCACCTCGTGGCCGATGCGGGACAGCCCGTCGGCCAACGACGACCCCACCCGGCCGCAGCCCATGACAACCACCCGCACTTGACGTCCTTCCGGCTGGTCCCACTTGTGTTGCTCGATCGGCAAACCTAACTGGCCAGCCGCTTTCGGTCGGGAACATTCTCGCCTACGGAACGCTATCAAGCCGCGATGGGCTTACCCTTGGCTCTCGTGCCCAAATTTTCGACGGCCGCGCGCCGGTTGCTGATCGGCCGGCCGTTTCGCAGCGACCGGCTGAGCCACACCCTGCTGCCTAAACGGATAGCCCTGCCGGTTTTCGCCTCCGATGCGCTGTCGTCGGTGGCCTACGCGCCCGAAGAGATCTTTCTGATGCTTTCGGTGGCCGGGGCAACCGCGTACGCGCTGACGCCGTGGATCGGCCTGGCGGTGGCCGCGGTGATGCTGGTCGTGGTGGCCAGCTACCGGCAGAACGTGCATGCCTACCCGTCGGGCGGTGGCGACTACGAGGTCGTCACGATGAACCTGGGAGAGACCGCCGGCCTGGTGGTCGCCAGCGCACTGATGGTGGATTATGTTCTCACCGTTGCTGTTTCGACGGCCTCGGCGATGTCGAACATCGGCTCGGCGCTGCCCATCGTGGCCGATCACAAGGTGTTCTTCTGCGTGGCGTCCATAACCCTTGTGATGGCGCTGAACCTGCGCGGGGTCCGCGAGTCCGGGGTGGCCTTCGCCGTTCCGACTTACGCGTTCATCATCGGAATCCTGATCATGATCGGCTGGGGAATGTTCCGGATCTTCGTGCTGGGCGAGCCGTTGCGGGCAGAGTCTGCTGGTTTCACCATGCATGCCGAGCACGGCCAGATCGTCGGCTTAGCCTTTGCCTTCCTGGTGGCGCGTTCGTTCTCCTCGGGCTGCGCCGCGTTGACCGGTGTCGAAGCGATCAGCAACGGGGTGCCCGCCTTTCAAAAGCCCAAGTCCCGCAACGCGGCGACGACATTGTTGATGCTGGGCGCGATCGCGGTGACCCTGTTGATGGGAATCATCTTGCTGGCCGAGAAGCTCGGGGTCCAGCTGGTCGACGACCCCGCAACGCAGCTGTCCGGCGCCCCGCCGAACTACTACCAGAAAACACTGGTCACCCAACTCGCCCAGGCTGTTTTCGGTAGCTTCCACATCGGGTTCCTGCTGATCGCAACGGTGACAGCGCTGATCCTCGTGCTGGCGGCCAACACGGCGTTCAACGGGTTTCCGGTGCTCGGCTCGGTCCTGGCGCAGCACAGTTACCTGCCGCGCCAACTGCACACGCGCGGTGACCGATTGGCGTTCTCCAACGGAATCCTGTTCCTGTCGGGTGCTGCCCTCCTGGCGATCGTCGCGTTCCACGCCGAGGTCACCGCGTTGATCCAGCTGTACATCGTGGGCGTGTTCATCTCGTTCACGTTGAGCCAGATCGGGATGGTCCGGCACTGGACCCGGCTGCTGCGCAGCGAAACCGATCCCCAAGTGCGGCGCAGGATGATGCGCTCGCGGGTGGTCAACACGATCGGCCTGGTGTCCACCGGTGCGGTGCTGCTCGTCGTCTTGGTCACCAAGTTCGTCGCGGGGGCGTGGATCGCCCTGTTCGCGATGAGTTTGCTGTTCCTCCTCATGAAAATGATCCACCGGCACTACAACACCGTCAGCCGGGAACTGGCCGAGCAGGCCGCCGCTCAGCCTGACGTGGTGCTGCCCAGCCGCAATCACGCGCTGGTGCTGGTGTCGAAGTTGCATCTGCCGACCCTGCGCGCGCTGGCCTACGCGCGCGCCACCCGCCCCGACACGCTCGAGGCCGTGACGGTCAGCGTCGACGACGCGGAGACCCGCGAGCTGGTGCAAGACTGGGAGGAAAGCGATATCAGCGTGCCGCTCAAGGTAATTGCCTCGCCGTACCGTGAAATCACCCGTCCGATACTTAACTACGTCAAGCGCGTCAGCAAGGAGTCGCCGCGCACTGTGGTCACGGTGTTCATCCCCGAATATGTGGTGGGCCATTGGTGGGAGCAGTTGCTGCACAACCAAAGCGCGTTGCGGCTCAAGAGCCGGCTGCTGTTCATGCCCAACGTGATGGTGACTTCCGTTCCTTGGCAACTGACTTCCTCGGAACGACTGCAGTCTTTCGAGCCGCACGGTGCGCCCGGGGATGCCCGTCGCGGAATTTTTGAGTGAGCAGCGGTCCGAGAACAGGTGAAAGCGAAGATGGCGGACCCGGCGCCGCGAGCGGAACTGACGGTGGTGGCCGGCGCTCCCGCCAACGGCGGGAGCTGCGTGGCCCACCACGAGGGTCGGGTCGTGTTCGTCCGCTACGCGCTGCCCGGGGAGCGGGTAAGGGTGCGGGTCACCGCCGACCGCGGCTCCTACTGGCACGCAGAGGTAGTCGAGGTGATCGAGCCGTCCGGCGATCGGATCGCGTCGCTGTGCCCGATCGCCGGTGCGGACGGCGCCGGGTGCTGCGATCTGGCCTTCGCGACGCCGGAGGCGACCCGGGTGCTCAAGGCGCACGTCGTGGCCAATCAGCTGCAGAGGCTGAGCGGACACCACTGGAGCGGCGCCGAGTCGGGGGCCGAACCGCTCGCCGACTCGGGTCATACCGGTTGGCGCACCCGGGTCCGGCTGGACGTGGGCGCGGACCGTTGCCCCGGCTTTCACCGTTACCGAAGCGAAGAACTGGTGACCGACCTGCGCTGCGCGCAGCTGCCCGACGGCATGCTGGACGGGCTGGCCGTGCCCGACTGGCCGCCGGCGGCCCAGCTGCACGTGGTCGTCGACGATGACGGCAAGCGGCATGTGGTGCGCACGCTGCGCGAGGGCGGACGAACCGCGACCAGAGTGGTGCAGGGCAGCTACGAGGCGGTCCAGCGGGTGGGTGGGCGTACCTGGAGGGTCCCGGTAACGGCGTTCTGGCAGGCGCACCGGGACGCGGGGCGGGTGTACAGCGGGATGGTCGCTGACTGGGCGCAGCCGGAGACCGGCATGACGGTGTGGGACCTCTACGGCGGCGCTGGCGTTTTCGCCGCCGCGCTCGCCGACGCCGTGGGGGAGTCCGGGCGGGTGGTGACGGTCGACACGTCGCGTGCGGCGACGAGGGCCGCCCGTGCCGCCCTGGCCGACCTGCCGCAGGTGGAGATCGTCACCGATTCGGTGCGGCGGGCACTCACGAGAGAACGGGCCGGCGCCGCTGTGGCGGTGCTGGATCCGCCACGGGCCGGCGCCGGGCGCGACGTCATCGACATCCTGGCCGCAGCCGGGGTGCAGCGCGTGGTGCACATCGGGTGCGAGGCGGCCTCCTTCGCGCGCGACATCGGTCTCTACCTGGCCCACGGCTATACCGTCGAGAAGATCAAGGTTTTCGATGCCTTCCCGCTGACGCACCACGCCGAATGCGTCGCGCTGCTGACCCGCCGGGGCCACCACGACGCGCCCGGACCGCTCTGAGCGCTCGCGGGTACACCGTGCGCCCGGTCGCTGCGTAAACTGGCGGGATGCTCGAACAGATCCGCGGACCCGCCGATCTGCAGCACCTGTCCCAACAGCAGCTCCGCGATCTGGCCGCCGAGATTCGTGAGTTCCTGATCCGCCAGGTGGCTGCCACCGGGGGACACCTGGGACCGAACCTCGGGGTCGTCGAATTGACGTTGGCGCTGCATCGGGTATTCGACTCGCCGCACGATCCGATCATCTTCGACACCGGCCACCAGGCCTATGTCCACAAGATGCTGACGGGGCGGTGCCGCGACTTCGAGAGCCTGCGCAAGAAGGGCGGTCTGTCGGGGTATCCTTCGCGCGCCGAGAGCGAGCACGACTGGGTGGAGTCCAGCCACGCCAGCGCGGCCCTGTCCTACGCCGACGGCCTGGCCAAGGCGTTCGAGCTGACCGGGCACCGGAACCGGCACGTCGTCGCGGTGGTCGGGGACGGCGCGCTCACCGGCGGTATGTGCTGGGAGGCGCTGAACAACATCGCCGCGTCGAATCGGCCGGTGATCATCGTCGTCAACGACAACGGCCGCAGTTACGCGCCGACGATCGGAGGCGTCGCCGACCATCTCGCCACGCTGCGGCTGCAGCCGGCCTACGAGCAGGCGTTGGAGCGGGGCCGCGACGCGTTGCGTTCGATGCCCTTCGTCGGCGAGTTCGTCTACCATTTCATGCACAGCGTCAAGGCCGGCATCAAGGACTCGTTGTCACCACAGCTGATGTTCACCGATCTTGGGCTGAAGTACGTGGGCCCGGTCGACGGCCACGACGAGCGTGCGGTGGAGGTCGCGCTGCGACACGCCCGCGGGTTCGGCCGCCCGGTCATCGTGCACGTCGTCACCCGCAAGGGAATGGGTTACGCGCCGGCCGAGGACGACGAGGCCGAGCAGATGCACTCCACCGTCCCCATCGACCCCGTCACCGGCCGGGCCACCAAGGTCGCCGGCCCCGGCTGGACGGCGGCCTTTTCCGATGCGCTCATCGCCTACGGGAAGACCCGCCGTGACATCGTGGCGATCACCGCCGCGATGCCCGGCCCCACCGGCCTGACGGCGTTCGGGCAGCAGTTCCCCGATCGCCTGTTCGACGTCGGCATCGCCGAGCAGCACGCGCTGACGTCGGCGGCCGGCCTGGCGATGGGCGGGATGCACCCGGTGGTGGCGATCTATTCGACGTTCCTCAATCGGGCCTTTGACCAGATCATGATGGACGTGGCGCTGCACAAGCTGCCCGTCACCGTGGTGCTCGACCGCGCCGGAATCACCGGTTCGGACGGCCCGAGCCACAACGGGATGTGGGACCTGTCGATGCTCGGCATCGTGCCGGGGATCCGGGTGGCCGCGCCCCGGGACGCCGCCCGGCTACGTGAAGAACTCGGCGAGGCGCTCGACGTCGCCGACGGACCCACGGTACTGCGCTTCCCTAAAGGTGATGTCGGCGAAGACGTCACGGCGCTCAAGCGGTGTTCGGGAGTGGATGTGCTGGCCGTTCCCGCTGCCGGGTTGAACCACGACGTGCTGCTCGTGGCGGTCGGCGCGTTCGCGTCGATGGCGATCGCGGTGGCCAAGCGGTTGCACAATCAGGGAATCGGTGTGACCGTGATCGACCCGCGCTGGGTGCTGCCGGTCTCTGATTGCGTTCTCGAATTGGCCGTGCAACACAAACTGCTCGTGACGCTGGAGGACAACGGGGTCAACGGGGGTGTGGGCTCGGCGGTGTCGAGCGCACTGCGGCGGGCCGAGATCGACATGCCCTGCCGCGACGTCGGGCTGCCGCAGGAGTTCCTCGAGCAGGCCTCGCGGGGCGAGTTGCTCGCCGACCTCGGGCTGACCGATCAGGACGTGGCCCGCCGCATCACCGGCTGGGTCGCCGCCCTGGGCGCCAACTCCGTCGCCGAAGCGGAGATCCGCGAGCACCTCGACTGAATTCATCGTCGAGATCGACGTTGGCGCGCGATTTACTCGGCTTTTTGCGCGCTGCTGTCGATCTCGGCGTCGCCTTCGGGTGGCTGCAGCGCCCGCGCCAACGCCGGAGCCACGATCTCCCGCTGCCACGCCCGCGCCTCACCGGCGCGCAGGAATTCGTCGATCGCAGTGAGGGGATCGGGCGCGCCCTCCCAGTCCCAGCAGAGCCGTCGCACCAAGTCGGGCAAGATCAGGTTCTCGGTGGGCACATCCACGCGTTGCGACACCTCGGCCAGCGCCGCCCGCACGGCCTCCAGTCGCGCGGCCGCTTCCGGTTTGCGCCTGCCCCAGCGGGCCGCCGGTGGCGGCCCGGTAGGCGAGTCGGACTCCTCCGGCGGATTCGGGTTCTTGCGGGCCGCCTCCAGCGCCGCCAGCCAGGTCGCCGCGCTGCGGCGCTGGTTGCGCCCTCCGAATACGGGCAACGCCACGAGATCGTCGATCGTCTTCGGGTCGTTGACCGCCGCGTCGATGATGGCCGAATCCGGCAGGATGCGGCGGGGTGCGATGTCGCGTCGCTGGGCGATGTGGTCGCGAGCGGTCCACAGTTCGCGGACCGCGGCCAGCGCGCGCCGGTCACGCACCCGGTGGATGCCCGACGTCCTGCGCCAGCGCTCCCGCCGTGCGGCCGGCGAGAGTTCTTTCGGGCCGGCGCTTCGCAGGTATTCGAATTCCTGTGCGGCCCAGTCCGTCTTGCCCTGCTCCTCGAGGACACCGGATATCGCCGCGCGCAGCTCGATCAGCAGTTCGACGTCCAGGGCGGCGTAGTTGAGCCACCCGGCAGGCAGCGGACGCCGCGACCAGTCGGCCGCCCCGTGCCCCTTCGCCAACCCGAAACCCAGGAGCCGTTCGACCATGGTCGCCAGGTTCACCCGGTCGAACCCGGCCAATCGTCCGGCAAGCTCGGTGTCGTAGAGCCTCGGCGGCCGCATGCCGACCTCGGCCAGGCATGGCAGGTCCTGATCGGCGGAGTGCAGGATCCATTCGTCGTCGCCGAGCACGTCGGCGACGGGCCGCAGCGCCGCCAGCGGGTCGGCGCCGTGGCTGATCGGGTCGATGAGCACGGTGCCGGCACCGGCCCGCCGAATCTGGATCAGGTAAGCCCGGTTGGAGTAGCGGAACCCCGACGCCCGCTCGGCGTCAACCGCGAAGGGCCCATGCCCGCCGCCGAGCAGTTGCGCCGCCGCCTCGATCTCGCCGACGGTCTCCGAGAGCGGGGGAACCCCGTCGGTGGGGCGCAGCAGCGGCGTGGGCCCGGACCCGGTGCCGGCGGGTTTGTCGGTTGCCGGTTCGGGCATGTCAGGCGCGTGACCGCGAGCTGAGGTCGGTGACCCCGGCCGGCGGTAGGCCCGCGGCGTGCTCGAGCACCTCGCAGAACGCCTCGACGTGCACACCGAGGTCGGGGGTGGTCGCCGTCCACGAAGCCCGCAGCTCGAGTTGATGGGCGCGTGGCGGTCCGGAGATGTCGCCATAGCGCACCGACGTGGTGGCGGTGACCGTCCCGCCCAGGGCGGTGACCCGCTCGGTCCGCGCCCGGAGCGCATCGACCAGCCAACTCCAGGCCACTTCGGGCAGCAGGGGATCGACGGCCTCGCTAGGGTCCAGGTCGGCCTGGATGTAGGCGACCAGGCGCAGGGTGCCCTCCCACGCGTCGGCGCCGTCCGGGTCGTGCAGCAGGATCAGACGGCCGAACGCGTCCCCCTCTGATCGCTCCGGCACGATCTCGAGGTCGGGGTGCTTGACCTCGGCTCCCAGCGCGTAGCTGAAGGGTGCCAGGCGCTGCGGCGGCCGGATCGGGCCCAGTTCGATCTCCGGCCGCACGGTGGCGGCGTTCATCGCCGCCACCGCGTCGCGGAAGGGGGCCGGTTCGACTGAGCTCAAGGCGCGCCGCTCCTTTCATCGCGCCGTCCTCTGCAGGCGGGTGGGGTAGCTCCCACTCGGTGGGGGCGTGCCCCCACTGCATGGTCGCGGCGCGGGTCACAGTAGTCGACCGTAGACCCATCGGCCGACACGCGGGGAAAGGCGCGCCGGGTCGCGCCCCGCCGCAACCAACCTGTTACCCGGCCTCACCGGATCGCATTGTTCCTGCTCATGTGCCGTTCCTGCCGAATCGGGCCGGGCGTTTCTCGCGGTGTGCGGCGAGTCCTTCCCGGACGTCGGGCCCGCCGAAGCTGAGGAATTCCAGGCCGAGCGACGTCTCGAAGGTGGGCGCGAACATGCGGTACCAGGAGTTCAGGCTGTGCTTGGTCCAGCGGATCGCGTCCTGAGCGCCCTGCGCCAGATTCTCGGCGATGCGCGTCGCGGTGGGCAGCACGTCGTCGTCGTCCACACAGGTCGACACCAGGCCGATGCGCTCGGCTTCCTGCCCGAGCAACGTCTCGCAGGTCAGCAGGTAGTACTTCGCCTTGGCCATCCCGACCAGCAGCGGCCAGCAGATCGCGGCGTGATCCCCCGCCGCCACGCCCAGCTTGGTGTGCCCGTCGATGAGTTTCGCGGTGCGGCCCGCCACCGAGACGTCGGCCAGCAGGGCGACCACCAGGCCGGCGCCGACGGCCGGTCCCCGGATGGCCGAGACCACCGGCTTGTCGAAGTTGACCATGTTGAGCACCAGGTCGCGGGCTTCCCGCATGATGCGTACCCGGCCCTGGTAGTCGCCCATAGTTTCCTCGATCAGGTCGAAGCTGCCGCCCGAGGAGAACGCTCTGCCTTCGCCGCGGACCAGGACGACGCGCACGGCGGGATCGCGGGCGATCGTCGGCCAGATGTCGGCGAGGTCGCGGTGCATCTGCGGCCCGACCGAATTCAGCCCGGGGGCGTCGAGAACCAGCGTCAGCACTCCGTTCTCGTCGGTTTCGCAGCGCAGGCTGGGGAATTCGCCGTAATTCACGGGTGGGTGACTGACTGGCATCCCGGCTCCTGACGTTTAAACGGTTGCGGTCGCGATCCTACGCAGCGGCGTTCGGCGCTGCCCGGGCGCTCGAGCCGCCGGGTCCGCGCGGCGTGGCAGCATTGAGGCCGATGGACACACCTGCGCGAACTCGCCGCGACCTTCCCGAGTCGCCGTATTTGGCCGCCGTCGCCGGTCGCAAGCCCAGCCACGCGCCGGTGTGGTTCATGCGGCAGGCCGGGCGCTCGCTGCCCGAATACCGGGCGCTGCGGGCCCACACCGACATGCTGGCGGCCTGCTTGGACGCCGAGCTGGTGTGTGAGATCACCCTGCAGCCGGTGCGCCGCCACCGCGTCGACGCGGCCATCTTGTTCTCCGACATCGTGGTGCCGCTGCTGGGCGCCGGCGTCGACCTGGACATCGTCCCGAATGTGGGGCCGGTCATCGCGTCACCGGTGCGCACCGCGGGGGACGTCGACGCACTCAAACCCCTGGATTTGCAACGGGTTCGGCCGGTCGCCGACGCGGTCGCGCTGCTGGTCGCCGCGCTCGGCGACACCCCGCTGATCGGGTTCGCCGGTGCGCCGTTCACCCTGGCGTCCTACCTGATCGAGGGTGGCCCGAGCCGCCACCATGCCCGCACCAAGGCGATGATGCTGGCCGAACGCGCCACCTGGCACGCGCTGCTGGACAAGCTGACCGAGATCACGATCGGCTTTCTGCAAACCCAGATCGACGCCGGGGTGGACGCCATCCAGGTGTTTGATTCGTGGGCGGGGGCGCTGTCGCTGGCCGACTACCGCACGTATGTTTTGCCGCACAGTTCACGGGTGTTCGCGACGCTGGCCGACCGGGGCGTGCCGATGACCCACTTCGGGGTCGGCACCGCCGAGCTGCTGGGCGCGATGTCGGAAGCCCTGAACCCGGGAACGGCGACGGTTGTCGGGGTGGACTGGCGGACCGCGCTCGCCGACGCCGCGGCCCGCGTGTCGCCAGGGACGGCGTTGCAGGGCAACCTCGACCCGGTGGTGCTGCTGGCGGGCTGGCCGGTGGTGGAGCGCGCCGCCCGGGCCGTTGTCGACGACGGGCGCCGCGCCGTCGATGCGGGCGCGGCCGGTCATGTCTTCAACCTCGGGCATGGGGTGCTGCCGGAGACCGACCCCGGCGTGCTGACCGACCTGGTCTCGCTGGTCCACTCGCTATGAATCCCTCGTATTGCATTGTCGGTGGAGGGATCTCGGGGCTGACGGCGGCCTACCGGCTGCGCGTCGCCGTCGGTGACGACGTGCGGATCACGCTGTTCGAACCCGGCGATCGGCTGGGCGGGATCCTGCGCACCGAGCAGGTCGGGGGACAGCCGATGGACGTGGGCGCCGAGGCGTTCATCCTGCGCCGGCCCGAGATGCCGGCGCTGCTCGCCGAACTGGGCCTGTCGGGTCGCCAGCGGGTGTCCGCCGGCCAGCGACCGTTGATCTACAGCGGGCACGGGTTGCACCCGCTGCCCGTGGGCACGGTCGCTGGCATCCCTTCGTCGGCGGAGTCGATGGCCGGGTTGGTCGACGAGGTGGCGGTGGCGCGCATCGACGCCGAACCCACCCGCCCGCTGCACTGGCGGCCCGGCAGCGACCCGTCGGTGGGCGAGTTCGTGGGCGACCGGTTCGGCGAGCAGGTGGTGGCGAGGTCGGTGGAGCCGCTGCTGATGGGCGTGTACGCGGGATCCGCGGCGACGATTGGTCTGCGCGCGGCCGCCCCGACCGTGGCGGCGGCCCTGGACCGCGGGGCCGCGAGCCTGACCGACGCGGTCCGGCAGGCGCTGCCGCCGGCCACCGGCGCGCCGGTCTTCGGAGCGCTGGACGGCGGCTACCAGGTGCTGATCGACGAACTCGTCGAACGCAGCCGCTTGCGCTGGGTCCATGCCGCGGTGACGCGGCTCGACGGCCGACCGTCGGAGTGGACGCTGCGCGACGACACCGGTGCCCGCTGGGCCGCCGACGCGGTCGTCGTTGCCGTCCCGGCCGCGCGGGCGTCGCGCCTTGTCGCGGGGATCGCGCCGCGCACCGCGGCCGCGGCGGGCCGGGTCACCACCGCGTCGTCGGCCGTGGTGGCGCTGGCGGTGCCGCCTGACGCCCCCTTTCCGGAGTGCTCCGGTGTGCTGGTCGCCAGCGGAGAGCCGTTGCGGGCCAAGGCGATCACCCTGACCAGTCAAAAATGGGGTCGCAAGTGGGGTTCCATCGGGGACGCCCAGTTGCTGCGGTTGTCGTTCGGCCGATTCGGCGATGACGTGGCGACCGGCACCCCGGACGCCGATCTGCTGGACTGGGCGGTGGGCGACCTCGCCGCCGTGTTCGGACTGACGGTCGAGCCCGTCGACGCCCGGGTGCAGCGCTGGATCGACGCGATGCCGCAGTACGGGCCCGGGCACGCCGAACTGGTCGCCGAGATGCGCGCCGGCCTGCCGCCGACGCTCGCCATGGCCGGCAGCTACCTCGACGGCATCGGCGTGCCGGCGTGCCTCGCCGCGGCGACCAGGGCGACCACCAGCGTCGTCGAGGCGCTGGACGGTCAAGTGGCACGATAGGTGCCATGGCCAAGCTCGATTACGACATCCTCAACGCGACGCTGCGATACCTGATGTTCTCGGTGTTCTCGGTGCGCCCGGGTGTGCTCGGCGACCAGCGGGACGCCGTCACCGACGACGTGGCGACCTTCCTCAAGCAGCAGGAGGAACGCGGCGTCGTGGTGCGCGGGATATACGACGTCGCGGGCCTGCGGGCCGACGCCGACTTCATGATCTGGACCCACGCCGAACGCATCGAGGCGCTGCAGGCGACCTACGCCGACTTCCGGCGCACCACCGAGCTGGGGCGGGCCTGCTCGCCGGTGTGGAGCAGCGTGGGGCTGCACCGGCCGGCCGAATTCAACAAGAGCCACATCCCGGCGTTCCTGGCCGGGGAGGAGCCCGGCGCCTACATCTGCGTCTATCCCTTCGTGCGGTCCTACGAGTGGTACCTGCTGCCCGACGAGGAGCGCCGCCGCATGCTCGCCGAGCACGGCATGGCCGCCCGCGGCTACAAGGACGTGCGGGCCAACACGGTGCCGGCGTTCGCGCTCGGCGACTACGAATGGATCCTGGCGTTCGAGGCCCCGGAGCTGGACCGCATCGTCGACCTGATGCGCGACCTGCGGGCCACTGACGCCCGCAGGCACACCCGCGCCGAGACGCCGTTTTTCACCGGACCCCGGGTGCCGGTCGAACAACTGGTCAACGCGCTGCCATGACCACGCCGGTGACGCAGAGCGACCCGATGAGGTGGGAATGCCACCCGCTGGCGGGGGGCGCTCATGACTGAGCTCGACCCGGGCGATCCGACCCGCTTCGAGGAGATGTATCGCGACCAGCGAGTGTCGCACGGTTTACCCGCCGCCACGCCATGGGACATCGGTGGTCCGCAGCCGGTGGTCCAGCGGCTGGTCGCGCTGGGCGCCGTGCGGGGAGAGGTGCTCGACCCGGGTACCGGGCCGGGGCACCACGCGATCCACTACGCCTCCCGGGGTTACCCGGCGACCGGCATCGACGGCTCGGCGGCCGCCCTGGAGCGGGCCCGCGAGAACGCGCGCAGGGCCGGGGTGTCGGTCGACTTCCGGCTGGCCGACGCTACCCGGCTGGAGGGGCTGGAGAACAGGTTCGACACCGTCGTCGACTGCGCCTTCTACCACACCCTCGGCACCGATCCCGAGTTGCAGCGCTGCTACGTGGAGGCGCTGTACCGGGCTACCAGGCCGGGCGCGCGGCTCTACATGTTCGAGTTCGGCGAGCACGACGTCAACGGCTTCACCATGATGTGGTCGTTGTCCGAAAGCGACTTCCGCGACGTGCTGCCGCACGGCGGCTGGGAGATCACCTACCTGGGGCCGACCACCTACCTGGTCAATATGAGCGCCGAGCAGATCGAGATGATGGCCGCGCGAAATCCCGCCATGGCCGAGCAGGCGCAGTCCCTGCTGGAGCGTTTCCGGGCGATGGAGCCCTGGCTGGTGAACGGCCGGGTGCATGCCCCGTTCTGGGAAGTGCACGCCACGCGGGTCGACTGACGCCGTGCCCTTCACGGCCCGTCGACACATAAACGTCTGCTGAGACACGCCGAAACGTCTTCCAGCGGTTTATGTCTGGCGGATCCCGGGCCGCCCGCGGTGACGTCTTTCCTCCTGTGCACGATGTGTTCAGAGGCTGTGCGGCAGAGGTGGCTGAATCCGTATCAGCTGCGCACTCGGTTCCGCGCGATCTATCCCGACGTTCATCTGGCGGAGTTCGCGCAGCTGTCGCTTCGAACTCGTTCCGTCGCGGCGTGGGTGGGGTCGGGGCGACGTGGCATCGTGGCGGGGCTTGCCGCGGCCGCGCTGCACGGCTCGGATTGGATCGACGACGACACGCCCATCGAGTTGATCTGGCGTAACCAGCATGCTCCAGCTGGTGTCACCACCCGTCATCAGCGCCTGCACCGGGTGGCCGTCGAGTACGACGGCGACCATCACCGGACCAACCGCCGCCAGTACGCCCGAGACCAGTGGCGATTACGCACGCTTGAAACACTCGGCTGGATCATTTTTCGGGTGATCTTCGAAGACGGGCCGAAGGACGACGTCGTGCGGCGTGTGCGCGACACGCTCATCCGTCGCAACTGGTTATGTGTCGCGGCACCCTGGCTGGGGTCACTGCCCCGTCGGCGCCAGCCGCAGGGAGATCGAGTTGATGCAGTAGCGCTGATCGGTCGGCGTCGGGTATCCCTCGCCTTCGAAGACGTGGCCCAGGTGGCTGTGGCAGTTGGCGCAGAGCACCTCGGTGCGTCGCATGCCCATCGAATCGTCGTTGCGCAGGATCACCGCGTCGGAGCTCGCCGGGTCGAAGAACGACGGCCAGCCGCAGTGGGAGTCGAATTTCTCCGTGCTGCGGAATAATTCGGCACCGCAGGCCCGGCACAGGTAGATGCCTTCGGTCTTGGTGTCGGTGTACTCGCCGACGAAGGGTCGTTCGGTGCCGGCGCGCCGCAGCACCTGGAACTCCTCGGGTGTGAGCTTTTGCCGCCACTCGTCGTCGGTTAGCTGCACCTTCGGAGGCGATATGTCGCTAGTCATAGGTCCACGCTAGCGCTGATGACGATGACCCGCTCGGCCGTCAGCCGTGCCGGCTCCAGGCCGGATCCAAGCCGTCGTCCAGCCGGTCTTCGGCTTTTGCGTCGAGGTAGCGGAAGTAGAGCACGGTGAAGACCACGATCAGCAGCAGCGACCAGCCGTAGGTGATCTTCAGGTATTGCAGCGCACGGCCGTAGCGCATGAATCGGAACAACAGCCAGTTGTCCAGCGTCATGAAACCGTAGACGCCCAACCACGCCGGCCAGTTGCGGATCAGCGAGTTCGGCAGCACCACGGTCATCAGGAACGGGAACAGCATCATCGAGTAGTAGCCCTGGGCCAGCGGCAGCACCAGCCAGGAACACAGCAACAGCACGCCCGCCGAGTTGGTGAACCAGAACAGCGGGTCGCGGGTGCGGTAGTAGCGGTACAGCAGCCACAGGGCGCCGATTGCCATCACAGTGAACAGAATGCGCAGGGACACGATCAGCCACGTGGGCAGGCCGAAGTACACGCCGTTGCCCTCGATGGAACTGTTGAAGTAGTCGCGCGTGCCCCCGATGTAGGGCAGCGTTTTGGTGAAGAAGTCCATCGGGTGGCTGACCAACGGCAGCGCGATCAGGTTGATCGCCGCAGGAACCACGATCGCGGTCACCACTGCGCGCCACTGTCGGTTCAGCAGGGGCAGCAGCAGCAGTGGGCCGAGCACGGGCTTGAGGGACAGCGTCAGCCCGATCGCGACGCCGGCCCACCACTGGTGGCCGGTTTTGCCGTCCAGCAGCCACCGCAGGAACAGCATCTCCGCCAGCAGGACGCAGCCGTTGATGTTGGTGAATACCAGCGTGCTGGTCACCGTCTCGGTGGCGAACATGGCCAGCAGCAGGGCGGGCGCGGCCACCGACGACAGCGTGAATTTGAACATCCGCAGCAGCAGGTACCAGGCGATCAGGATGGCCACGGTGTTGATCAGGATGAACAGGTACCGCGACGGCGTGAAGGACAGATATCCGAACGGGGCCATCAACAGCGTGCCGCCGGGTGGGTACAAATAGTGCGGGTCGACATAGTCGAAGTGCTCGTTGTAGATGTCCCAGCCATGCCGGAAGTTCAGCACCGCCCGGTACACGGGTTTGAAGTCGTCGGTGATGTTGCCGTTGACGGTGAGCACGATGCTGCGGTGCAGGACCGACATGATGGCCACCGGCCACAACGCCGACCGCACGACGGTCGCGGTGCTCGGTGCGCCGCTGCGGGGACGGAATGCGGCCAGCGCCGTTTCGCGCCAGCCGGTTCGGGTCGTCACGAGGGCACCGTACCGCGCCCGCGCGCCCTGACTGTCAGGCAGGACAGTACGTGTCGGTCCCGGGCAGCTTGCCGCTGTTGAGGTAGCCGATCAGCGGCGGGACCGCGCACGGCGAATAGATGCTGGCGCCGTGTCCGATGCCTTGCCACATCACCCGCTTGCTCGCCGCGTTGGCGTTGATGATGGTGGCCGCGGTCGCGGGGACGCCCTCATTGCCGACGATCGGGTCGTTTTGCACGCCCGCCAGCAGCACGTCGACCTTGAGTTTTTTCGGCGCCGGCTGCGGCGAACCGGTGGGCCAGTGCACGCATTTCACTAGGTTGAGCGCGGCGACGGTGCCGAACTGCGGGTAGAGCTTCCCCCACGCCACCACGAGTTCGCGCACACGGTCCGGGGTCGGGCGGTTGATCGCGTCGCTGCAGGAGTTGACGAACTGGCCGTCGGAATCCTGCACGGTGTCGGCGTGGTTGATGAGGTTGGCCAGCTGGCTGGTGTCGCCGGCGCGGGCAGCGGTCAGCGCGCCGGCCAGGCTGGTGGTCGCCGCAACGCGGCCGCCGGAGGGGAAGCCCAGCGCGACGGTGATGGCGCTGGCCACTTCGGCCACCGATGCGCCGGCGGGTCCTCTGCCGGCGCGGGCGTCATCCAGTAGCGCGCTGACGGCGCCCTTCGGGTCAGGACCCAGCGGGCAGTTCACCGCAACGCACTGGGCGGCGAACGCGTCGAGCGTGGCCTGCTGGCCCTTGACCTGTTGCTCGGCGGCCGCTTCGGCGCTGACGCCCAACGCGACAGGGGAGTCGAGGATCAGCCGGGCAACCTTGTCCGGCCGCGACGCGGCGTAGGTCAGCGCGACTTGGGCGCCGTTGCCGATCCCGACCAGCGCCACCGCGGGTACGTCCCAGAGGCTGCGCAGCCGCTCGATGTCGGAGGCGGCGTTCGAGTTGTCATAGGCCGACGCGCCCGGCGCGATCGCGTCCGTGCAGGTGGTGGTGGCGGTGTTCGAGACGTCGGAGAGGTTGGCGACCGGGTCGTCGCCGCTCTGGAACTGCGCCTGGTCCCGCATCTCTTGACGGTCGAAGTGGTCGCGGCAGTCGATGGGGCTCGACATCCCCATGCCGCGGCGGTCGACGGCGACGATCGGGTGGGTCTGCAGCACGTCGGCGCCCGCTCCGGCGAGCCACACCGGCAACTGGGTCGACGATGGCAGGTCAGACCCGGTGGTGAATACGAGGGGGCCCGCATCACGGGGAGTCTGGTTCGAGCGGGCGCGGACCACCCCGATGCTCAGGGTTCCCGACCCGCCGTTGACCGGATCGAGATCGGCGTCGTAGGTTGCGCAGTCGAGCTGGACACCCGGGATGGGGCGCACCGCCGCGTCGTTGGACACCTGCGCCGTGCAGTCATGCCAGGGCAGGTCGTTCTTGGGTGCGGCAATGGGTGGCGGTCCGGTGGGCGGCGGCTTCGTCGTGGCCGCTCCCTGCGGGCGGGCGCCGGAATTGGTGACGAACCGCGGGTCGGCGGCCAGGCCGGGGACGCAGCCGGCCAGCACCATGGCCATCGACAAGCTCACCGCCACCGGGATGGTGGCACGCGTGATCCGCCGACTCATGCCGACCACAGTAGCTGCGACTACTTTCAAACGCCTTGACGTATCGGGCAAACGCCTTGACGTATCGGGTCACACCTTGACGTATCGGCTGTAGAGGTAGCCCGCGTCGTCGGTCAGGATGTGGGCGCAGCGCATCGGGGTGAGCAGCTGGCCCGGGCCCGACGCGATGCGCCCGGCCGTCCCTCCGACCAGGAAGGGCGCGACCGTCAGGCAGAGTTCGTCGAGCAAGTCGCGACCGACGAGCGAGCCGAGCAGCGTCGGTCCGCCCTCGGTCAGGATGCGACGCAATCCCCGCTCGGCGAGAGTCGCGAGCATCGTGGCCTCGTCGACCCGGCCGGGATCGTCGGCGGAACAGTCCATCACCTCACCCAGCCCGCTGAGCGATCGGCGGGTCTCCTCGACGGCCCCCGCTGACGTGAGCACCAGCGGCGCCACCTCGGTTCGGGTGAACACCGCCATGTCCCGGTCGAGGCGACCGGAGTTGGTGACGATCGCCAGTTGCGGGACTTCGGTTTGCCCGCGGGCGTGCCGCCGCTGGCGTGCCGGGACTCCTGGCTGCGCTCCGGAGTAACCCTCGATCCGCACGGTGCCGGCACCGACCACGATGACGTCTGCGAGTTCACGCAGCAGGTTGAAGATGAGCCGGTCGCCGGGACCGCCCATGGCTCCGCTGGTGCCGTCGGCGGTGGCGCCGCCGTCCACGCTGCTGATGAAGTTGGCCCGCACGCAGGTGCCGCTCCGCTCGGGGTAGCCGTAGAGGTCGGGCAGCGCGCTCTCGTCGAGTGCGCGCACCGGCCCGAGGAGAGCCAGGGGCGTTTGCGGGATCCCGTCAGCATCGGACTCGGGCACGGGTTCGATTGCAGCACGCCGCCGCGATTCGCCCTCGCACGGGTCCGGCGTTGGCCGCTCGCCTCACCTCGTGGACCGCCGCCCGACGCCGGTTGCTGCCGCTCACCGCGGAAGGCCGCGAACCATGACGTAGTCGTTTTCGCGGCGGGCCCCCAGTTGAAACGTCCTGGTGCCGCTGACCGCGAAGCCATTCTTGGTATAGAAGCGCTGTGCGCGCCGGTTTTGCCGGTTGACGCCCAGCCATGCGCAGCGCACACCCCAGTGTTCGGCGGTGGCAAGCGCGCGCTCCATCAGCGCCGCCGCGACTCCGGCGCCGTGATGGTCAGGCAGCACATACATCTTGGACAGCTCGGCGGCCGGGCGCAGGCGAACCGCCCGCTGCACGTCGCTGTCGTCGGCCACGCCGCGAATCAGCATGGCGTAACCGATGATTCGGCCATCCTGCCGCGCGGTGAGAACCGCGCGGCGCGGATCGCTCAGGTATTCGGTGAACCGGGCCGCGGACAGGTTGGCCGCGACGAACGATGCGATGTTCTGCGGATCCGTCTCGGGCGGGCACGACAGCGGAAAGGTTTGCGCGGCAACGGCGGCCAGTTCCCGGGCGTTGACGGAATCCGTCGTGGCGAGGCGGACGGCCGGTATCAGAGATTCCACTGCGCGAGGTGATAGCCCGTCTTCTTGTCCAGCAGGATGACGTTGGAGACGGGGTCGCGGTAGGCGTCCCAATACACCCCGCCGCGCACGCTCGCCCCGTTCGGCGCGTTCACCAGGACCTGGTCCAGCGCGTCGGGCGCATCGGACGGGCGTGGCAGGTAGGCGTCGGCGAACGGCGTCACCCCGTCGAAGGAGAGGTCGGTCGCCAGGACGAAGGGGTTGGGCACCCGGATCGCGCGGATGGTGACGTCGGCGCGTTCGATGGTGCTGCCCGGGAAGCCCTTATAAGTGCCACTGCGCGTGTAGCCGAATCCCGGCGGCGCGTCGCAGGGGCCGACCCCGGTGACGGTGACGTCCGCGACGTAGGTCCCGTTGTCCACCCGCAGCGTGTCACCGATATGCCCGATCGGGGCGTCACCCGCGTGAGCGCGGGGAGCAGCGACTCCGGCGGCGGTGACGCTCGCGGCCATGACCAGGAAGGTGGACAGGACGATGATCCAGCGGCGCATCTTCGCCACGTCCTCACCTCCTGGGCGCCCGTGCCGGGGACCTACGCATGATCCCACACGAGGCAAAGCAACGGGAACGGTTGCGGGCAAAGATGCGTGCCCGCCCCGACTCTGCGACCATCGAAGGGCTATGAGAACCCTCTCGGCGCTGTCAGTCCTTGCTGCCGTCATCGGCGTGGCGGCGCCCGCGAACGCCGACAGCAACGACGACGCCTTCCTCGCCTCGCTTCAGGCGGCCGGGATCACGTATCCGAGCCCGGATCGGGTTATCGCGGCCGGCAAGTCGGTGTGCAAGATGGTCGACCAGGGCAAGCAGATGGTGGACGTCGTTAAGACCGTGCAAAACCTCAACCCGGGCCTGAACGGGGACAACGCCGCCCGGTTCACGGCCATCGCGGCCAACGTGTACTGCCCCCAGGCGCTGTCGGCGGCCACCGGCGGGAAGGCCGGCGACGGCGCGTAGCGGACGGCTGATGTGATTCTAAGCTGTGGCCATGTGTGTCGAGATAGGGCCGCTGAGCGGGGTCGCGATGGTGCAGACCTGGCACCTGGACCTGGCCGCCATGACGGTGATCGCGTTGGTGGCCGGCGGGTACGTCTGGTGTTACCGACGCAGTCGGGGCTGCGAGCGACCGGTCAGCCCGGCGCAGGCGGCGTGCATCGGCGTCGGCATCATGCTGTGGCTGCTGGCGACGGTCAGCGCGCTCGGCGCGTACGCGTATGTCCTGTTCTGGGTGCGGGCGCTGCAGGTGTTGCTCCTGCTTTACGTCGTCCCGTTCTTCCTGGCGCTGGGCAAACCGGTCACCGTGGTGCGCCTGGCACTGGGGCCGGCGGGCCGCGATCGCGTCGACCGGTTCCTGGCAACCCGCTTCGCCCGGGTGCTGGCCCACCCGTTGACCACGTCACTGGCGATGCTGGGCGTGCCGTGGCTGCTCTACCTGACGCCCTGGTACACCGCGGCGCTGCGCGACGGATGGGTCGGCGCGCCCACCCGGATACTGTTGGTAGTGGTCGGCTTCGGCTACTTCTACGCTCGACTTCAAACCGATCCGGTTCCCCGCAGGTTCTCCCAGCTGCTCTCGCTGCTGATCACCGTCGCAGAGGCCCTCGGCGACGGCGTGCTGGGACTGGTGCTCTGGCAAGGCTCGTTGGTCGGAGCGGAGTACTACGCGGATCTGCATCGGTCCTGGGGGCCCGATCAACGGCTCGACCAGACGATCGGCGCCGGCGTTCTGTGGATCCTCGGCGACCTGGTGGGCTGGCCGTTCGTCCTGGTTTTGATGCGCACGCTGTCCCGTGACGAGAAGGCCCACGCGGTCGAAGTCGACGCGCAGCTCGACGCGGTCCGGGCCGCCGGGAGCGACAGCGCCGCGCCGTCGGGATTGTGGTGGGAGAACGACCCGGAACTGCGCGACCGGTTCCGCCGGCGCTGACGTCGTTAAACCGCGCGGGCCTCGATGATGCTGAACCGCGATGCGGTGTCCACCACCCCGTTCATCTCGAAACCGCTTTGCTCCAACAGGCGCCGGTATTCGCCCTCGGTGCGTTCGCGACCGTTGCTGATCACCAGCATCTCGATGTCGACCCACTTGCCGATCGATCCGCCCTCGCCTTCGGGGATGACCGTCTCGATGAGTAGTAGCGCGGCGCCGGGAGCGGCCGCCGACCGCACATTGCGCAGGATCCGCATCGACTAGTCGTCGTCCCAGTCGTGGATGATGTGCCTGCGGATGTAGGCATCGCCGCCAGCCGGGACCGCGTCGAAGAACGAGCCTTCGGCGAGCCGAACCCGTTCCGCCACATGATTTTCAAAGCTCCCCGGAGTCTCGCACGGCGTGGCGAAGACCTTCCAAGCCGGCCGGTCAAACGCTTGGTTACCGTGTCGGTGGGCGAACGAGAGGAATCTGCGTTGAGAAGAGGATTGGCTGCGGGCGCCGCGGTGATCGGTGCGACCGGCCTGGTCCGGGGTACCGCGCGGCGGGCGGCCACCCGGATCCAGCGCAACCCGGACCCCTTTCCGCGCGAACGCCTGCTCGCCGAGCCGCAGGGCGAGCCTGTCGCGATCACCCGGCCCGACGGCACGGTCCTGCACGCGTTGGCGGCGGGGCGCGGTCCGGCGGTGATCCTGGTGCACGGGTACAGGGCCAACCTGCTGGAGTGGAACTTCGTGTGGGATGAGCTGCGGGAAAGCGGGTTTCGCGTCATCGCCTTCGACCAGCGCGGGCACGGGGCTTCCACCCTGGGCTCCGACGGCGTCGGATCGGCACCCATGGCGGCTGACATAGCCGCTGTCGCTGAGTATTTCGACGTTCACGACGGCGTGGTCGTCGGACACTCGATGGGCGGGTTCGTCACGAGCCGGGCGGTGCTGGACCACCCCGACCTGGCCGGCCGCCTGCGCGGGCTGGTGCTGTTCGCGACCTGGGCGGGCCGCATCCTGGACGAGGCGCCGCAGAACCGGCTGCAGATCCCGTTGCTGCAGTACGGCATTCTGCAACGGCTGGTCCGCAACAACACCATCGCGGTGCTGTTCGGCGCCGCGCAATGCGGGGCGCGCCCGTCGCCGGCGATGATCTCGGTGTTCATGGAGTTCTTCAACCGGCACATGGACCGGCACGGGCCGCTGCTGCCGATCGTGCGGGCCTTCTTGCGCGAGGACCGCTACCCGCGGCTGGGGGAGATCGCGATACCGACCGTGGTGATGGTCGGCACCGCCGATCACACCACGCCGCCGAGCCATTCCCGCCGACTCGCCGAAGGCATCCCGGGTGCGCGGCTGGTCGCGGTCCCCGACGCGGGGCACCTGCTGAATTGGGAGGGAGCCGGCGAGCTGGTCGAGGTCATCCGGTCATTTGCCGCGCCAGGGGAATCGAACGTTCGCTAGCGCGCGGCCCGTGCCGTCCAGGCGAAGTTATGCATGTCGGGGATCTTGGGCCCCAGCGCCGCACCGACGGCGCGACCGATCTCGTCGGCTGTGGCCAGGGAGGTCTCGGGGTCGAGGAAGCCTTCGACCTCGACGCGCAGGGTCCGCCCGGTCCAGCGGGCCCGGGCGTGCGCGTGCGTGACCCCGGGAACCGCGGCGGCAACGGCTTCGGCCGTCGTGATGATCTCGGGGTCGACGCCGTCGAGCAGGCGGTGCGCGATGTCCGCGGTCACTTCCCAGCCGACGTGGCAGATGAATCCGGTGACGACGATGCCGGCGACCGCGTCGGCCCAGCCCCATCCGAGTGCCACCCCGACCAGCCCCAGCATCGCCCCGGTGGAGGACAGCGCGTCCAGCCGGGAATGCTCGGCGTCGGCCACCATGGTCGCTGAGCGGATTCGCCGGCCGACCGTCAGCTTGTAGCGCGCCACCAGCTGATTGCCGGCGATGCCGATGGCCGCCGCGGCGATACCCCAGCCCACATGACCGGTTCCGCCATGCCGGAGCAGTTTCGTGACACTTTCCACGCCGGCGACAACGGCGCTGCCCCAGATCACCACGGCCACCCCCAGGCCGGCGAGATCCTCGGCGCGTTCGTAGCCGTAGGGATAACGCTCGGTGGCGACCTTGCGGGAAGCCCGAAACCCGACGAAGACCAGTGCGCTGGTCGAGACATCCGACAAGTTGTGCAGTGCGTCGCCGAGCAGCGCTACCGAGCCGGAGAACACCGCGATGGCCAGTTCGGCGAACCCGGTCAGCGCCAGTCCGAGGGCGCTGACGGCAACGGCACGGTTGGCCTGGTGACGCTCGTTCGCATCGTCGACCTCGGTATCGAGGGGGAAGCTCGCGGCCGGGTCACGGACTCCGCTGATCAGGTGCATAACGGCAAGCCTGCCGCGCGGGTGCGGTCGCATTCAACCATGCCCAAACGCGGCGGCTTGCCAACAGCTTGCTACGGTCACCCCGGTCGCAGCGTCGCGCCCGCATGGACGGGTAAGCATCACCAGCAGTTAGGTTCTGTGCCGATGAAATTTGTGCTGGCGTCCTACGGGAGCCGGGGTGACGTCGAGCCCTGCGCCGCTGTCGGTCGGGAACTGCTGCGCCGCGGGCACGAGGTGCTCATGGCGGCCCCGCCCGACATGCTCGGCTTCGCCGAGTCGGCGGGCCTGCGTGCGGCCGCCTACGGATCAGACACGCGCGAGCAGTTGAATACCGCCGCGAATTTTGTCCACCAAGTTGAGAATCCGATGGGCGCTTTGCATCAGGTGGTGGAGCGGCTCAACGAGACCTGGACGGCCAAAACTGGGACTCTCACCGCGCTGGCGGACGGAGCCGACCTGCTGCTGGCGGGGATGAACGAGCAGGAGCTTGCCGCCAATGTTGCCGAGCGGCAAGGCATCCCGCTGGCGGCGCTGCACTTCTTCCCAGCGCAGATCATTACCTCGGGGTTGCTGCATTCCAGCATGACGCTGGGCGCCGCGAACGCCCAGCGCCGCGCGCTCGGCTTGGCGGAGACCACCGAGCTGCCGGCCGCGTCGCTGGAGATCCAGGCCTATGACGAGTTCTGCCTGCCCGGGTTGGCGGCATCGTGGGGGGACGCGGCCAAGCGACGGCCCTTCGTCGGTGCGTTGACGTTGGAGTTGGCGACGGACTCCGACGAGGAGGTGGCGTCGTGGATTGCCGCGGGAACGCCGCCGATCTGCTTCGGCTTCGGCAGCACCCCGATCGGGTCTCCGGCGGACATGGTCGCCATGATCGGCGCGGCCTGCGCGCAGTTGGGGGAGCGGGCGCTGATTAGCAGCGGCCCCAACGACTTCAGCGGCGTCCCGCACTTCGACCACGTCAAGGTGGTGCCCGCGGTGAACCATGCGGCCGTCCTTCCGGCGTGTCGCGCGGTCGTCCACCACGGCGGCGCCGGCGCCACGGCCGCAAGCATGAGGGCGGGAATCCCCAGTTTGATCCTGTGGATCTGGCTCGATCAGCCGGTCTGGGCCGCCGCCCTCGAACGACTCGAAATCGGCACCGGTCGGCAATTCTCTGAGGCTACCCAAGAATCCCTGGTCGCGGACCTGCAAAGCATCCTTACTCCGCGGTACGCGGCTCGGGCCCGCGAGGTGGCCGCCCAGGTGACCACAGCGGCCGAAAGCGCTTCCAAGGCAGCGGATTTCCTGGAAGATTTGGCCTCCCGCGCGTAGTCGCGGCGCGCTAAATTAAGTGGCGCGGCGCTCCTTCCGGTTACCCCCTCGAGCTTGTTCTCGTATTGTGCGCCGCGGCACCGACACCTACCCGCGAAATTGAAGTCCTGCAATCCGCGGCCGTCCCGGGCCGCGGCGCCGCGGTGTCGCTGCACGCGGTCGGCTTCGGCCCGGTGGTCAGTCGGTCTTGTGCCAGGGCTGGCAGCTACGTGTCGCGAAGGCCGCGTCACTGGGCAGGATCGTCACCACCTGAGGGTCGGCGCTGATGTCGTTCGCGATGATGTGGGTTGGATTGAGATCGCTCAGTCTCGCCCAATAGCAATCGGATTCTCCGTGCGGGCTGGGGCCGGCCGAGCGATAGGTGCCCGGCACGATGTCGACGCCGACTCGGTATGTGCCATCGGTTTCCATGATCGTCTTCGGGGCGGATGGGGGCGGCGGAAGGGTCACCGACACCGTTTTGGTGATTTCCACCGTCGAGGTCACCGTGACTGCTGTCGGGCGTGGCCCGCCGCATCCTGCAAGAACTATCGTCGCCCCGGCGATCGCAGCTTTTGTTGCCAGCATTGAAGGAAGTTAAGCAGAGGAGGGCTGTCCTCACTCCGTTATCGCCGACAGCCCAGGCGGCATCACGAACAAGGCCAGCGCCGTCGAGAAAACAGGCAACGCGACATCCGTCGATGCCGACATGTGGCCCGCCCGGGCGGTCATGTGCGTACCTTCGGCTCATCCGGCGCCGTTCAATCAGACGATGGGAATTGAGCCCCGCAGCGCCACGCGTGCACGGGGTTGGGTTTGCGGTGCTGCGGCGGTCAAACAGGGGACCCGCGAGCGGATCGTCGACCTGATGTTGACGCTTCCGCCGGTGGCACAGTGGCCGCGGGACATGCTCGACGAGTGGCGCGTCCACGCGGGCCGGTCGGTGCCCAGGAGGTGGTGCGACATCGGGTTAGCGGACCGCGTCGAGGGCCGTGGTCCAGTCGGTGGCGATCGCTTGCTGGGCTTGCGCCAGCGCGACTCGGCCTTCGCAGACCAGCTGATGGAGTCGGGATTCGACCCCGTCTTTCGGGTTGGGGGAGGCGCCGGGTTCGATCCACAGGTTGCGTGGATCGTTGGGGTCCCCGCCCAGTTCGAGCGGAACGAGATGGTCATACTCTGCGTCGCGCAGCCATCCCGTGTAGCCGTACGCCGCCGCGTTCTCGCGCTTTTCGGTCTCGGTGATCGACTCCGGCGGGCGGATGGACTTGGTGTAGCCGGTCCGGCAGATCGTGGTGGCCAGCGTGTCTTGGCTGACCTTCGGGCTGATCGCCCCGGGGGTGCACACGGGGTCGGGCAGGAGTTGGCCGTCCGCGGCGCTGCGGTAGCCGCAGGTGCCGGGCGCGGGTTGGGGCTGCACGGTGTAGTTGGTGGGGCCGGGCCCGACGGCGACATCGGCGGCCGCCGTGCCTACAGCGCCGACCATGGTAGCCAGGGCAACCAACGCGGGAATGCGTGAGACTTGGATCGCGCTGCGCATTGTTCCGTTGGCCCACGGTCGGCTCGGCGTTGTGGTGCAAGACCCGGTGCGCACAGATCGCACTGTAGCGCTGGGTCGCTCTCTCGTTCAGCGTGATGGGGAAATTCCTGGCCCGCGGGTAGGAAGACGAGGCCCCTCCCCGGTCGGCGTTAATGCGGTGCGGTTGCCTGGTGATCGAATCACACGATCACACGGTGATCGCGGGCACCGACGCTTCGGACGCTGTCGGTGCTCTCATCGAGGCTTACAGAGAGGCTTATAGGTATGTGCGCTGTGCTCGACCACGGCCGACGAGCAGGACTCGGTCGTCGTCAAGTATCGGGAATGTGACGCGGTAATCACCCCGGCGTGCGACCCGCCATCCCGAGAGTTGGTACCGCAGCGGTTTGGACAGCCGGTGCGGATCCGCCGGCAGCGTGACAGTGCTGAACTCGACGATCTCCACAGCGGCCTTGTGCGGCAGCCGATTCAATCCTCGGACGGCAGTCGGCGAGAACCGAACTGTCCAGGGTCGTGAATCATCGGTCACGACAGCCCATAGCGCCGACTAAGCTCCTCGCCGCTGACCGTCTCGCCCGCGGCATATTCAGCGTCAGCCTTCGCAAGCTCGTCGACGAGGCCGGGTGTCTGCCGGGCATGCAGCGTCTCATGAAGCTGCCACACGAGTGATCATAGTGACGCCGTATTGGTCCCCGTAGGATTTCCAAGCGGCTGTCCGCCAGCCGATCTGCTGCTTTGGTCACCGTCGCCGTGAGCACGAGCCTGAAATCGAGCAGCCGCCCGCTCCTCGGCAACCCCCGCTCCTCGGCAACCCCCGCTCCTCGGCAACCCTATGTAGAGCGCTGCTCAACAGTCGGCAGGCAGTTAAGCCGGTCGAGGCCGACGCGCAGGCGGCCCAGCAGGTCAGCGAGTTCGGGAAAAGCTTAAGGCGACCTAGAAGTCGTTAGTTCGATGAGTAGTCGAGCATCGGCTCGGAAGACGCCGGGCCATCGGGCGGAGCGATGGTAAGACTCGTTGGTCGGATTTGGTATCGGGTTCCGTCCGTCGGATTTATCACGTCGAAGCCTTCCGAGGAGCGCACCGCGTTGGCCAGTTCAATGCTCGCGCCATCGCTGAGCCGGACGCCGCGATAGTAGAAGTTTCCGGGGTGGATTTGGCATACCATGATCACGGAATTTGCGTTGCGGGCCATGACAGCTGGCCGACTGCCCGAATCGCAGCGCGCGCCAGGGTATGCGGCCCAGCCGAGGTCATCGGTTCCCGGCAGGCTCCTGATGCTCAGCCGCGCAGTTGTGGTTGCCAGCGTCGGCGCTGGTGCAAGGATGGTCGTCATCCACGCAGGGGGCGGCCGCGCGGCCCACGACGTCGGGGGATTGGTTACCGGCTGAGGAATCGTGGCGTCATCGTGCATCCGTACCAGCGCCCAGCCGGCGAAGCCGATCGCCAGGGAAACTACGCCGGCACCCGCCAGGAGTGCCGCGGCGCGGCCCCACGTCAAGCGCTAGGACTGCCGCAGGGGTAGCGTCGCGGGCTCCTCAGCCGACCATGCCAGCTCGGGGGCTGTACGACTCGGCGACGGCACTTCGGTGATCGGCGACATGAGCGGCTGCGCGCCCAGTCACCCGCGTCCGGATGTAAAGCGGCGCAACGCTTTACGGAAGATTGGGTTAGGGTGGGCGCCGGGCAGTACGGCCTGAATGTCATGCAGCGCGGCGTCGGCGCCGAGGTTGCGCAGCCGGGCGCCGGAGAGGGCGCCGATGGTAGGGGTGCGGCTGTAGGCCGCGCACCCCAGGCCCGTTCAAGTGCGTTGTTGATCGCGCGGCAGTCCTCGCAGGCCAGCCATGACCAGCGGGATATGCCCCCGGCTGTCGCCCGGAAGCAAATGATGCACAGATCGCGTTGGCGGGAGACGTCGCAACCCGGCCAGCGCTCGGGGGAGTCCTCGTCTTGGCATGACTGCCACCTCACCGGCAGGTTGGGGTTCGCCGAGCTCTTGCGCTGCCGGGGGCCGCGCAGTCCTCCGCAGGGGATGTGCACCGACAACTCGGTGATCCGTGCACGCAGGGCGGCATCGGTGGGACTCAATTGCGGTTCGGCCATTTCTCGACGCGCTCGACGAAGTCGTCGATGAACGTGCGGTGGGAGGCCAGCGGCACGTCCAACAGCTGGGCCAGATTACGCAGGAGGTCGGCATACTCGCTGGGGGCGGCCAGGCCGCGGCAGCGTTCAGCCATGCCGAGGAATCGGTCAGGTTAGTCCATCAGCCGGTGGGCGGTGTGCACGATGCCGTCGGCGTCGGCGCTTCCCTCGTCGCTGGCGTTGCCGAACACGCCGACGAACGTGGGGGTCGGCATCAAGTCCTCGACGTGTTTGACCAGCCTGAGCAGCTCGTCCATCCGGTCGATGACGAATCGGCCCACCTCGACGCCGGTGTCTGCCCGCTCGCCGCTGGGCGCGGCGAAGCCGAGCTCATCGTCGCGCAGCCGTGGCTGCACCGCGGCGCGTCGCTGCACCAGCACCGAGGCGAACGCCGCCCACCGCCAGCAGGGCAGTTTCTGGGCCAGCAGCGTGTCCAGGTCTGTCGCCGTGTAGGCGACGGCGGCGGTCTTCGGGTAGTCGGCGGTGACCTCCAGCTCGGCGGTGATATCAGGTTGCGGGTCAGGACGTTTCATCGACTCGGCGCCATCAACCCCGTAGACGCCGCGAGCGTCACCACGCTGCGCCCAGCGCAGCTGCCGGTCGGCGCGGCGGGCGAGCGCTGCGCTCTGCCCCGCCGACAGCTGGTCGCGGTGGCGGCGGCTGGCTGCCCGCACGCCGATGACGCACACCAGCGCGACGCAGGCTGCTCCACGCTTGACGGCGGCCCCAACTGGGCCGACGACGCTGACGGGTTCCTCATAGCGTGCGAGACATCCCAGGAGCTTAAATGTCAAGCAGCGGACTTTTCGGTGCGATGCGACCAGGCGGTCGCTTCGTCGTAAGGCGTGCGGGTTTTGAGGCATCCGTGCAAGATGCCGACGA
>Ga0080006_1197193_pt1 | contig 32310 bp, 21 predicted proteins | sample RS3BMetagenome_FD_69209 | JGI IMG/M metagenome (GOLD analysis project Ga0080006, IMG submission 69209) | Ferric oxide microbial mat and aquatic microbial communities from Rainbow Spring, Yellowstone National Park, USA - RS3B (SPADES... ...
ACAGAAGAGACGAGAGACTCGTGATGCGTATCTTGTGAGTGGTATCTTGATGGTGCTGGCGGATGCCGTTTCGTCGATGGTCACGTACAGAGGAAGATTTGCTTTTCTTCGGAATCGATCATTCGACGTGACCAGCTCAGTGAACATGCGGCACGAGCGCATGAAATATTCATCTGGGGACGACGAAGAGTTGTTTTCCTCACCAGTCAAACAAGGCGATTTGCCCCGCCCATGAGTTGAAACAAATCATAGATCGAAAACTTGAAGAATTCGTGCTTTGAGCAAGCTTTATACGCAAGTCATGGCGAAGCGTGGAATCTTGTACGATAAAATAGGATAATGATATCGCTTGTTTTACGATCCATTGTTCAAGGGCATTGCAATCCATCTTGAATCCGGTGACACATTGAATCCCAGCAGCAAAGGGTCAGTAGAGCCTCTCCACAACAGGCGGCAGAGAATCCTGAAGTTACGTTTGTATTCGTATGCCCTCACTGATGCGCTTCGAATGTCAAAGCTGTGCATCTAGAAAAGTTTGAGGGAGAAATCGAAAAGTAGGAACAGCGCGAATAGGCCAGTGCTCTATATTAGCCTGACACGAGGGTAGAGCTCTGTTCCCATGGACAGAAGAAGGCGGACGGACCAACTACAAGTAATCCAGCCTCTATTTCTTCGTAGACATTTTTCTTTTTCTCTGAAGACAATACAGCTTCCCTCCAACACTCAAAAACCCTTGTGGTCTTCGAACCTGCTCTCCATTACGTTAGTTGTGGCGAGAGCAAGAGCCCTGACGGATACGCACGAGGGCCGTTTCCACTGCCCCGGAGTGCGAACATGTTAGACACTACCGAGGTACCGCCTCGGCGCTCTGCCAGAGATGTGCAAGCCCCAGCACTTGCATCGGTGGTCGATACCTAAACCAAAGGCAACCTGCTTGTCAGTCGCTGCTCGCGCTCTGACGGGTGCTTACAACCGTTCCGAGCCTTTCGAACGCAGAACAACACAGCTGCTGAATCAAGTCGCAAGTTTTCCGCTCAGGGACTACCGAAGCTATTCATACAAGTCCCGCACTATTCGTAAACGGACGAGAGCTGTTCGCATCAGGCTTTACTGAAGCGCCTCCGCGTATGCAGTGCTACAGCACGCGCCTCTTCAACGACATCCGCAATGTCCTGGTCGTGCGGAAGCGTGCGCAGCGTTTCTCGCCAACCGTTGCCGGAGACTAGAGTTCACCGAGTCGTCGAGTAGGCAGTGCATACCGTGCAACTGGTTTAGAGAGTGCAGCGGTACGCAGCGGCACTGGCTCGGGCACCAATGACAGCGTCGGGACGCCTGCAGCACCAGCGCCTCGTTTCACGTCAAGCGACTGCGTTCGTGTACTGTGCTGGGTCGCGCCACTTTTTCACCAAGCGCTGGTCTGTAAACTGCTGTCAAGGTCGCGAAAGCGAACTTGTTCATCGCTATCAAGTTCGCAAGCAGCAATCTGCTTCGGTGACAGTTCCTCGGTTTGAAACAGTTTCCGCAGTGCCCAGCGGAAGATGCTGTCGTGCTTCGAGGAGCGCGTCTGGCAAAAGCGGTCCGGTACCAGCTGTACAACCACCGAAACTAGGTTTTGTGTGCACCTTTGGCACAAGAATTACCGTAGACTTGTTTTGGATTGGTCTGCTGAGCGAACTCGCCCTCTTTCCCCTAGGACTCGGACTGGGTGCGCTCTTTTCCTTCGATGTTCTTCAGCACACGAACTGGACGGATGTGGAGGCTGTTCGAGATGGCGTCCTCTACACTGTCCCATTCTCAGCGATTTTTTTCAGTCTCGACATATTGCCGATTCCGGCCATAAAGCGGCTGAAGCGTTTAACCGAGCTAACCGTCAGAAAGGTGTTCGGCGAACGCAGTGTTCTCGAGACGCTCCTGTTTTGCATGGCTGCCGGCTTCGGAGAAGAAGCGCTTTTTCGTGGAGCGATTCAAGGCCTACTAGATCGATATTTCGGGGTGCTGCCGGTCTCGGTGGCGGTCAGCGCGCTAGCATTTGGCGCCGCGCACTCCGCCAACGTCGCTTACTTCGTGCTCAGCAGTATGGCTGGTGCTTTCTTTGCGATTCAGTTTGAACTGGCACATCACAATCTAGCAGCACCGTCTATCACGCATTCCCTTTACGATTGGGTGACGATTCTAGCGATCAAGTTTTTTGCACAACCCCCAGATGCGCCGGCCCCGAACATCGATGCAAACACAGCGCAGCCAGACGAATTCAAGGCCGGCACGAAAGATCCCCCGTAAGACGTTTCTTTTTGCGCATACATCAGAAGCCGAACGTCTACGGCGTCGTCGGCGCTTTCGTGAGCACCATTGGATGCTCCAAATCGCTCTGGAAATGTGAGCATATAATGCAGAAAGGATATATGCATTCGCAGGGAGCGAACTCTCGTGCAGCGTACGGCGTTCATGCCTGCGTGCGTCCATGGCGAGGCGAGACAGAGAGCGAGCGGAAGCGGTACCCCAGCGCTGAATGCGGACCCCCAGAGAGCGATCGCTTCGCGGCACGATGCTGCCAAGAGGAACGCACACGAGGGTTTTAGGGGGGGGGGGCTTTTGTCCTGACCAAGCCACGAAACGTTCTGATTGAGCAATGCGTGCTCAGTTCATGTTCGTGGTCGTGTTGGGCGCCATCAAAGATAACCGGATTATAAATGCAGCGTCCATGATACCAAAAATGACCCAAGACCATGGAGGGTAATTGTATGTACGCACGCGCAGACGCCTCCGAGTCTTTTGTGACCAGCCGCCTGCTGTCGGTTTCAGTTTATCAAGGCACACTTCGAGCCTGAGAGGCTGCTGCACAACCCTGGATCATGACGGGTCCTCGTGTCTCGTCTGTAGCACCGCACATCGTCTGATATCGATGGCAGCGTCAAAGTCTCGGTTGATGAACTCGTTGCGTGCAGTGCCGCTGGCTGAATTCACCAGTGCAAGGATTCCTCGAATGGGTGCCCTGTGTGCCACTACAGACTCAGCGTCGTTCCGTGGGGCAAACCCCTTTTCTGGACTATCTCCCTACTTTTTCCTCGCCTTTCGCTCTAATTCGCTCAGTGGTCGACGAGATGGGGATTTTTCGGTTGTTGTTTTCCGGGTTGCCGGCGATGACGGCCTTCCGGGATCCCCGACTTACATCTCCATGGCTTTCCCTCGGATTTTTTAATTCTTCAAACGAACGCACTTTGAATGCATTTGCTATAAGCCGCTAAAACGCATTTGATGACCGCACCTGGGAGTGCACAACACCACTGGGGTGAAAGACTATAGGAAATTGGTCGCGGCGTACATGGGCCTGAATACCATTTTCCTTTACCCTGAATGGGAAAGCTCCGCGAAGAGATTCACAAGCACTCGCTGGTGCCTGTTTCGGTATCATATGAAATGAGCAGGCACAGGGCATCAATGGGCATGCTCTTTTGCGTAGGCTGGGCATATCATCCCGCAGTGACGCTGCGAAAACGCGAAGAGATGATGGAGCGACAGGCGCGTCCCGCTTCATTTTAAAATGCGCAGGTTGCGTTCCAGCGCACGTGAGCATGCTATCAAAGAGGCCACCTCCAGCACTACCAGTGGCTTAGGGACGTTCATCTGCCTCCTTGGGACGCTTGCTCTCACGGCTTCCGGTACCAGAGGGTCCATTTCTGTGGCGCTTCTTATCGTCCGCCTGGTCCGCAGAGGTGTAGGCCTTATTCGCGGCCGCAGGTCGGAAAGAGTAGCCGTCGGATGGCAACGCATCATCGCCAACTCGATAACTGCGTTTTTCCACCGGCGGATCATACCGTGACGGCCGTGAACGGGTGCTGTCAGCGTGTACCGTCGCTGGATACGATTGCGCTTGACGTCGACCAGGCGCACGGCTCGACGCTGCGCTCTCCAGTTGCCGGAGACGGCGTTCAACCTTTGCTCGGTTCTCCATTCCAAGCGCTACACGTGCCGCGGACTCATCATCTACGGCTGTGATTTGCTCGACATTTTCATCTCGTTCGGTAAGCGCATCTAGGCGTACCGCGAGCGCCGTCTTCGCTGCAAGGACTCTGGAGATTTTGCCTTTGATTCGAGGTGGCGCTTGACCAACCAAACTCGCATGGTAAATTAAGCCGTACTTTGGTGTAGGGTGCTTGGTCTTCAATGCACGAAAGAGGGCTTTCTCAGCGCCCAAAATCTGGATCGTCGACGCTGGGAACTTGGCCAGGTTCAGCAGGCTACCCGCGTGTGCAATCAGGCGAGCACCGACGATTTCACCGACCATGGCTGTGAGGTTCGGAGCGATCGCCCGCATTCGATTACAGAGGTACGCAAAGAGCTCTGCGCGATATTCAGACAAACTCACCACCTGCAACGCAAGCTCCTCGATGTTCCGCTCATCTTCGTCGCTTATTTCCGTGCCCATGCTCACGCGTGCTGCGGACTCTACAGCTTCCCGATGCACTTGGTCCCCAAACTGCTCCCAGTCGATGCGGCTGACACCTCGTCGAGTGCCCATCTGGGCGATCAGTTTTGCATAGAGGGCATTGTCAGGGACCAGTTTGGAAAGTTCCGGGAAGTGCCAGCCGAACCATTCTCGCAATCGCATGGCGTATGTGTTGATTTCCTTGTCCAGGTCATCAAGGAGCGCAATTGCTTGTACAATCATGGTATCGATCTTGTCGGGTGAGAACTTAAGCTTGTATCGAGAAAGCGAGTGCGCCAAACCGAGCACCATGGGACGCTCCGTTTCCAGTTCCAGCTCCGATCGGAGCAGATCCGAGTACCGCGCACGTAAACCTCGCATAACCTCGTTCAAACCCGGATCATAAACGCACTCCAGATCGAGCTTTTCTTTCACTATGCCGGCGAGTTTCGGTTCGCAAACCGCCACGGCATCGCTCTGCTCCACATTCCGTTTTAAGAACTTTTTCAAACTCTTTGACAACTTGCCCTCCGAGAGCGCAGCCGCCGCGGTCAAAGCTTCAGAGAGATCCTTGAACTTTTGAAAAGCTTTCAGTTTAAGGAACTTTCCGAGGCGCTCCGGATCTGACTCGAAAATGGCGCCGAGATCTTCTTCGGTCGCCGCCCGCAGGCGTGACTCGTGGCGAAGCTTGAACAGGGCAAAGCCTGTGGACGTCTCAAGCAGAACCAACATTGGTGCTACCTCCAAACGGAAGAGCAGCGATAGTAGTTCTCTCGCCGTCACGCAAGTGACAGCCACTTGTTGTTGACACTGGAACCAACCGTAGTTACGAGCACTGGCTGGGGAAACGCGCCCACGGCAAGAAGTACCGCTGGCGCTGGCAGCGTCGCTGCCGTCCCAGCATGCGGTGAGTCTGAATGATTCATATTTATAGAGATATGACAGTATAATTACATATATGTTTCATATCTAGAGGAGATCATACACAATGACTGGTATCGTCCTGGCCACGCGAATGATGGCGATTCCCGGCTTTGGTGCAACAGCGATCAATTGGAAATTGTACACCCTTCCTTGTGTCTTGCTATCGTCGGCGGGAGCGTTGGTAAACAAGTGTGGCGTTTGTGAAGGACGCTTTCCCGTGTAGCGACTTGTATACTGTTGCTGCGGAACAGGCTGCGTCGCTGCACCGAAAACAGCGGGAGTTCACACCTCAAACCTTCGTGACGTGCGCAAGCGTCGACGTCGAGGCTCACACGCTCCGCGTGGCCGACGAATTGAGCAAAGCGGATCCTGATTAGGTATTTTTTGAGTGAGGAAACATCTAGCGCTGGACTGGAGCTGCGTAGCTGTGGAGCCGTGGTTACTTCTGGGTAAGAGCCGAGTCACCGAACTCTCTAACAGATATTTTAGAGCTCAGAGCGCGAACGCAGCACTTTTAGGATTGCTTCTCCCGGCGGCTGGCTTTGTGGAACGCGCAATATAGCAGCCATTAGAAGCATCAGTCGATCAGCGACTGTTCTGAAGAAGGCTTTGCTGAGAAGCTTGACGTGGACAGAGAGCTGCAACCTGTGCTCCCGAAGGACTCCAGCGGGTTCTCGTGCCAATCGTTTCCGAGTTTACTATCACAGTGCATTGTGAGTCCTTGGCTGCCTGCTGGATCGAAATAGGAAGCACAACAGCGCTCCAGACGAACGACGTACCGGGGGAAGACGGGGTTTCGCGCCAGACTCGCCACGTCTCTGGCGCGTCGCGCACGTTCATCGCCGTTGATTTTTCGGGTAATTCCTCGACACCATCATATCGTCTTCATGCGATGATTCTGGAATCACGAACCGCTTCTTTTGACGCGACACCAGAGATCGTGGCTCATCCGAGAAGCCGCAAGCCGACCACGCGTGAGCCTGCGAGATTGGGCGGTTCCGTACGTGCCGCGCGACGACCAACGTCGAGAATGCCGCGAGTACGGCGACCCCAGGAGCGAAATAGACCCGAAATGCTCCAGCAGCCGGCGCATGGCAGTGTAAGGAAAAGGCTGCTTTCTCTTGCACTGGTTCCGCTCATGGTGATTGTGCTGTTCATGGTACAAGCACGCATGACTGCAGCATTACCGGTGAAAAGTCCGAATCCGGTCTGGCACAAGCAGACGTTTGCATCGAGGCCTAGTGGTCATATTGCGCTGGAGAGCACGCACTTGAGCCGCTGGAGCATCCAGCGGCTACTCGCTGTCGTCACCGGCGTGTCCGCGCAGAGCGCACAGAATCGTGGCGCGTCACGCAAAGTGCCGCGGGAAATATACGGTACGATCACTGGGAAATGGATCCTCCCGACGACAGTTTCTCAGTCTGGTGCAAACGAGCCAAGTGCACCGTCGGGGAATGCGTCGCTTGTCGTGGAGAATACCAAGCACACAATTACGGTTCCACGTCGCGACGTCTACCAGCTAGGGTTGCATGAGAGCTCCGGCTTTGCGTCTTTGTCGCTCATCCAACGATTGGCACCGAAACTTCTCGATGACTCGAATTCGGGCACTAGAGGTGGTCAGGACGCGGGCGCCTCTCCTCGAGCAGCAATTGATGTCGTCCTTGGTGATATATTACTGCGAGACGGGCGATATCGTAGCAAAGGCGATGTGTGGATGAATGTGCTGGGTCTGTACAGCTTTCCGGACGGCACGCTACTGCTCGCTGGCGATACCCGAGTCCGACCTCGAGGCGCCATCAAGCAACTCTATGAAGCGTACCTAGACCTGCCTCAAATGAAGGACGAGCGAACCCCGCTAGATCTGGCTACGTTCGAACGAACAATAGTGGAGGCGCTGCAATCGCCCGCTTCCGAGGCAGCGGGCGGGCCCCGCGTCTCCGAAAATGGAACACTGGAGACGTTGAGCCGCACGAAGGACGCCCTTCGTTCAAGAGAGGCGTGCAACTCGGAGTCCGTGTCGCTGGACGCGGCGAGGTTGCGCCTGAACGCCGCGAACACACGTGCCGCCGTGCTCACGAATCGAGAGCGTACAAAACGTGCTAACGAATCAGCTCAAAGTCAGTGGTACAACCCGGCCATCTTGTGCCCAATCCGAGCTGTTCTGCATGTGGACAAGTACTCGAATGAGCACAATGGCCGCAATCACGAACAGCGGCCCTTGAACTCGGCCGGTCTCGCCGAGGCAGTTCTACCCCAGTTGTCCATGATCGGTGACCTGGACACCAGCGATGCGTGCCGGGGTCGCGCGCGCTTCCAGCTGCGCCTCTCGACGGCAAACACCATGAGAATCCTCTCCGCAGCGCAGAAATACTCGCTTGTGTCGATTCTTTTCGCTATCATGCAGATAGCTGTCATTCTGAAGCAGATGGAATCAACGAATACGCAGGCGTCAGCCGCAAAAATTAGCATGCTCTCCGTCGGCATGCAGGCGATTATGGATGCGTACATGTGCCTGATGCATCTCGTCTTTGGGGTAGTCGTGCAGGCTCTCTTCAACGCTTTTGCAACTGCGTCCTTCTTCTACTTTGTGATATTTAGCGTATTCGAGATGAGGTATTTGCTGATGATCTGGAAGGCTCGAAACTGGCGGGTGAACAATACTGGCTGGGACACCGTTCGCCGAGAGCTTTCGCTACTCTATTCGCGCTTCTACGCGGCACTACTGATCGGTGTTCTTGCCATTTATCACATGCAGAATCACCTGAATATCATCATTTTCGGAATGTATTCATACTGGCTGCCGCAGATCCTTCGAACTGCGTACCTGGATGCACGCCGCTCGTTTCTGCTGCCCTATGCACTTCTTTCGAGTAGTGCGCGGCTGCTGGCGCCTCTGTACTTTTTGGGATGCCCATCCAACTTTTTACATTTGCGACCGCGGCCGCGACTCTGTATTGGACTCGTATGCTGGAGCTTGCTGCAGATTGTTTGGATGGAGAGCCAAGCACGCTGGGGTGGTCGCTGGTTCATTCCCAGGCGTTTGCGGCCGCCAAAGTACGAATACAGTCGGCCGTTCGCGGTGCATTCGCAAGGCGACTGTGTAATCTGCATGCAAAGCCTCGAGGATGAGGAAACAAGTGCGGTTATGGTGACGCCCTGCGACCACGCCTTTCACAGCGAGTGTCTCCTGAAATGGATGGAGATCAAGCTGGAATGTCCCACGTGCCGGAGGGCGCTTCCCATGCCCTGAGGAAACGACGCTCTTTGGTACGATGGGGAGTTTTCCGATTCACGAATGAGCGCCCGTGGCATCCCGCGACGCGGGCGCGTCTTCGCACCTGACAAGATCAAGCATGCAACCTGATCCACGAGTCACAGATATGGATTGGGTGATAGGCACGAGGGTGACATCCGCGACGCCAAACGCGTCGGGCTGCCAACTTTCGCAGAGAATCGTGCCCAATGGAATGCGTCAGCAGCGCTTTTCTGCAGCGAGTCGAATGAATGCATGAATCGGGCCGTTTGCCCTATGATGGGCGCGTGCTGTCAGCAGCCAGGGCCGAGAACAGTGCGCCCCTACACAAATCTCTGCATTTCACAAGCAGCGGAAGAATCTCGGGCAGTTTTTCATGGTGTTCAATCAGAGCGGCGATGGTATTGATGAAGCCCGGACGTGTGCAAGGCTGTACCCACACCATCTTGAGTGATTCGCATATGCGACGCAGCAGATTGACGTCGTGGCGGCCTTGTTATGCCACGGGTCCGTGCTTCATTCCTCGTCCGTCATCCAGTCGAAGGGGAGCACTGCAGAGCCGGTGTCAACACCATCTATCATTGAGCAGGTAAAACCCGTTCGTGTGGGAGCTTCCGGTACCGATTGATTGCCGCATGCATCTAGTTCACAGCTCGGGATGCTGCTTCCGCCAAGGAAGGTCTTCCGCGTCACCCTCAAAGTCGGAACCGATCGAATCCTTTATACCGGAGTTGTTTCCGAGATCAGACTTGCTAGTGATAAGAGATGAGCGCTATGCAGAAAGATTTGCGGAATCGCCGCTTATGAACTGGCGCGTGTGCGAGGTGTCATCCCCGGTACCTAGTCCTTTCCGTGGACACACGCTCACGTCTTGACCTGCGACGCCCGAGGCCCAGACGCTCGAACAACGTTCAGAAGACAAGGCTCGAGTGCAAGACTAGCCCAGCGACCTCAACGACGATACCGCTGCATACTTAGCGCCTCCGAAGCTGCACTGTCACTCGGTCGCATGTAATCGCTTCACGATCGAGTGCGTCCGCAGACGTTCCAAGGATATCGCTGTCGACCAGGTGCATCGACAAGGCCCTCTATATCGACCTGACTGGACAGCACTGGACTTGGGGCTGGCGCGCGGCGGTCGCGTTGCGCTCCAGTGCACACTCCTGCGCCAACGATAAGCGGTCGCGTGCGTTGCAGGCCCTTCTGGAGCATAGCGCATAATCCTTGAAGGTCCAGACACGTTTACGTGCAAAAGTCTAGTCTAGCAGTTGTGGTGTTCCTCTGCACAGCACGCGCGAGCGGCTTGCTGAGCATTGGTCATACAAGAGCTGCGTAGCGCTGCAGGCGCTTTCCGGGCGAAATGGCAACACCACGCAGGGGGACGGTGCGCTTTCGCAAGGGGGCTCGGTTCTTCGAGAACGACCTGAACCCTTCCCAGTTTAGCGAGCTTGCACAAGTGCTAGATCAAGGTCGCTATGATTCTGAGGTCTTTACGACCTTTGCTCTGAAGACGCTGGACAACTTGCGGTGTACAGCCCGGGCGATCCAGACGCGGTACCCGCCGCGTTTCGCGCTACGTGACCCAACATTGTACACCGGCGGTGCCGGTATCTGTATATTCTTCTATCACGTTTGGAGAAACCTGAAAAGGATCTCGCAAGAGCCGAGTATGGACGAGTCTCTGCGGCAGGCCATGCAGGAGCTCGCAGAGTCGGCGCTTGCCAGCGCTGCAGAGTACGCATCGTTCAGTTTGCAGGGTCTTTCACAGAGTCATCAGCGCGGCACGTTCCGTTGGGATCAGGTTGTTGCCGAACGAGGTCCAAGTGTGTTCTGTGGACAAGCTGGGGTCTATCTCGCAAGCGTGCTCGTGGAGAATGCGAGGGCGAACACGGAAGCCTGCAAGGCGTACATGGAGCAATTTATACGTATGGGACAATATGCTGTACCTGACACGCAACATCAGGCGCCGTCTTGTGCCGACGAGGTACTCTACGGGAGTGCCGGGTATCTCCTCGGCTGGCTCTACCTGCAAAGGGAGCTCGGGCCGAATGCGCAGTGGCTCGGGCAAAATATTGCAGAGGATGTTGTTGAGTATCTGATGATGCGAGGTTCCATTCTGGCGGACAATTGCCAGCCCGGTGCGAATATCTTGCTCTACCAGTGGCACGACAATATGTACATGGGTTTCGCCCATGGACTCATGGGTGTGACTGCAGCGCTCTTGGAGGCCTGTGCGGCACTGCCGGAGAAGGCGCGCCCCACGCAGAGCGACGCACTTTTAAAGAACACGCTAGGGTTCATTTTTAGTCATCGTGAGCCCGATGGCTTTTACGACACTCGGGTCAAGCTTCGGGAACGAAGTCGTTTTCAAGAGCTACGTAGCACTGATAGCAAACGCCTCGTGCAATGGTGTCATGGATCGCCCGGTGCGCTTTTTCTCTGTGCTGCTACACAGCGCCGATACCCGCACTTTCCGAATCTGTCGGAAGAAGCTTCGCTTGCGGCGCGCGTGACCTGGCAAGAGGGATTGCTGCGAAAGGGTCCGGGGCTGTGCCACGGCATCGGCGGCAATGCCTATGCCCTGCTCTGTTGTTATCAGATCGCGAGGTCATCTGACCCGAACGCTATCGAATATTTGCAGCGGGCGCTTGCGTTTGCGGACTTTCAGGTATCCCGCTCGAAAGCTGTGCCTGATGCCGGCATGGCAAGCGCCATTGATCGAGTGCCTTGGCTGCTATACGTTGAAGGCACCCGAATCCCGGATAACCCATACAGTTTATATGAGGGCATTGCTGGTTTCGGATGCCTGCTGGTCGATCTTTTATTGCCGCGAGAAGCGCGCATGCCGCCATGTTAAAGCCGTTCGGTACCGATTGCATCGCTGGGCGCGATGCAGTCGGCAGCGGAGGCTTCAGCGCAACGCCCAGTGTCCGTCACGACGTCCTTGCATACCCTGGTTCTGGGTGAATGCTCGCTTCGAGCGAGGCGAGGACAGCAGTGCGCTGCCGACATCCTGCTGGGAGACGATCCTGCGCAGTGACCCGCGCTTTCAGAGGATGATGTGGATTGCTTGCCCATCGAGATATTCTGGACGGCATTTGTGAGCATTCGTTAACATGCCTACAGCATAGGCGATGATCTGCTGCTCCGGAGAAGATTCCCGGCAACTGCACCAGCTTTGAGGGCATAAATGCTTCCGGTTCTCGGGCATCATGCCACTGGACGCCACGTCGCCTGTGCTTTTGCCGTGCGACGTCAGCATCCCGCCGGACACGGAAGCTGCGTGGCGGCACGAGAACGCGCTGCTCTCGCCGCTGGTGATTCCGAGCCTGAATCGCAGCCCGCGTACTACACCTGCGACTCGCCTCGACTATTCGGTGTACAGCGTACCGGCCAGAAGCGATCGCATCGAAGACATCGAGCCCAGGTCACGCAAGCTGCCCAGAGACTGTTGCACAAAACTCGACTTGGCATCGCTCTCGACGGTACCATACGATACGCGTTTTTCCGGCGGGTAAGGGCAATGAATGTTTATGTTCGGTAATACGTAAAGGTGGAACAAGATTATCGTTTACCAACTGGACGTGGAAGCGTTTTACGGTGCGTGTACGCAGCGTCCCGGTCTTTCTGGAATTTCGACCCCTACCATACCGCTGCCTTGCTCCATACGAGAATGCAATTGCCTCTCCCGTGGCCTCGAAGATTTTTTAATGCAAGTCTTCATCGCCTCGACAATTGGCACACTCTCAATTCTAGATGCTTCTCTCTAAAATTTGCCTGCTATACACCCACTGGACGCTACTGGAGTAAAACATATTTCGGACTCTTGATCGAGGCGTTAAACATTCGGTGTAAAACAAGTGCTTGCGCACAGAATCTCCGGTGGAATCACAATACACCAAGCCGCTCGTTTTCGATCGCCTCGCCATCTGAAGTTCGTTCATTTTACCGTGTACTATCTCATGCATTCGGCTCTGTCAGACGCTCCTCTTCTCAACTTTTTTCATCATGCACAAGTGTTCGGTATGCGTGGATGCCATCTGGAACTCTTGGATGGGAATCGTGCGGAACCGATTCCTGCACTCGTTAAACGCTCGGCTTGAACGAGTGAGAGTGCTGCTCTCGGGTATCACAGCACATAGAACGCCACATGCTATTACGGAACAACGCGATTTTGCGTTCGCATGCTTTTCCAATTCACAGACCGAGTTACGAATGCACGATTCTTGCCTTCGTGGAACAGAGAGCATTGGCGAGCGCAGCGCAGCGCAGTCTCATCTGCTTTCTCCAAAGATCGTTCGTGTGAGACATCTGGACGCTGATCTACTGCATGAATGAAGCCTAAACAAACGTGCTTCTCCGCTCGATGTGGTGCTCAAAGCGTCGAGATGGATCCATGGACAGGCACTTTGTATTGTTTGTGTGCCTCCCAGAGTCTGAAGCGTCCGACTCGCAATCATCGCGAGTCCTGGAAAATTTGAGCGACTTCATCTGCTTTCCGTTCAGGTCTCTGGCACCGTCCTCTTGACTTGGAGGGACGGCGACGCCCGAGAGCCCTTGGACTCGGGATTCACGCCCGCCACATTGTCTCCATATTCGTCAACCTTGAATGAATGAGCATGCGTCCCGGTGCTCGATACAGGCCCAGATCTTTGCCGCATGAACGCAAATCGATATTCTATCGATCGCTATCGTCCATGAGAATTTCTTTCCATGTAATTCGCTGCAAAAGGGATCCCTTGAACGAGCTACGCGAACATTCTTCACAGAGTTTTCTAATGCTTCATAGTTGCTTGTGGAGACCATGGTTAGCCATTAAAGAGCATATACAGCACAGAATCACTCGTAATAGTACCATACGTGTGGATTGGCCATATCTGGACCACATCAAATGGACGCATGTGGAGACTTGGGCGCACGGGTCCGGGTCGGGCGTGTCCCATGCTCTGTAGCGCCATCATCGCGATAACATAGTCGATCAAGATCAGAGGAAAGCAGATATGGTATTCCAATTACGCCTTGCATACTTCGTTCGTAGCTTCGGGGTTCACAGCTGCGCGAAGCGCTTGGACGATCCAAAGCGACTCTCTCGCTCTCGCTGTGGCTCCGCTTCCGAACTCGATAGCACGTCGAGCCCATTCGCCATCAGCTCGTTATTTGCGCCCATGAACACCCCGAGCATCGCTCTGTCAGTCCCGATTTTTCTTTGCCAGCAATATGAAGGTGGCGTGTCCAAATGCTGCATCTCATGAAGTGCTCGAGACCGACCTGCGAAAGATTCTGGTATTTCAGGTTCGTTGAATACTTGCTGGAACCTGCGCTGTCTATGTGCCGATTGCCGAGGTGGCACGGCGACATTCCAAGGGATTCTTGGAAGCGTATAGGCAACGCTGTGATGCCCCAGTCAAGCAGTACTGCTTCTTGTTTGCCGAGGAGCAATTATGGCCGTGCACGCAGCTTTGCTCCATAACCTACAGCGGAATGTGTACTGCGGATAGCCCTGCGTGGGGAACTCCTAACATCCGCTGCGCGATGAGGTCCGTCAAGGCGAGTGTAGAGAATGAATTGTCACAGAAGCGCCGTTTGCGCTTCCGTGTCACCGATGCGAACGAATCGTCTACGAATCCGTAAGCGCAAAAACGGCGTTTCGCAGCAGAGAAATCGCCTTGTACGGGATTGAACCAGGGAGGACTCGCTCCCATGAGGTCGAGCTCCGCCTTCTTCTCAACCGCGAGCTGCTTTACCGCTTTTGAGTGATGGAAAACCACGTTGTCTGTGAGCAGGTCAGAAATAAGGCAGGAGGCTCCTCGAGGAAGATTGAGGTATTGAAGAATCCTAACCGCGTAACAGTCTGTAGGCGACCACGCGATTGAATTCCCGATAGGGATGATGTTGTCCGCGTGCCCGCATAGCTCTTCTTTACCAACAGCACATGAAGGCTCTTGGAGAATCAATGTACATATCTACTATATTTGCTCAACGATATTTCATCGAGTGAGCTGAAGACGCATCTCTCCTGTAATCAGCGTTCTTGTTTAGTAAGAAAGACATAGAAATTTTGTTCAAGGTGCCATGGTCTCATGTAATGGCGGACGCTTCTCGTTGGGCATCGTGTCTCCTTATTATCGTTCGTATGCTCCGTAAAGAAACTTCATGTCCTATAGATTCTTTCGTGGTACTTGTACGAGAACTTCGGGGTGAACTGGATTGACTTGGATGCAGTCTCGTAGAAAGCGTTTAAAACATTCTGTTTTGGGTGCGCGACATCCAGCACAGGGACTAGTCGCGGGTCGCCGATCCACTTGCTCAACGTGGAAGCACTGACTTGCGTAACTAAGGCCGATTTTCGTACGATAGCAGCGACAGCATCGAGTCTTTCCGCGACAATTCTCTTAGGCACAAGATATGATGCTCTTATTGCGTACATGCGAGGAAAACAAACAAAATCAAAAAGGCGTGTTGGTGCACGTGTTCTAGAATTCGCTGCTCGGAGTGGAACGCACTCGATTCGTTCATATCGATCATGCAGATAGATGCAGCGATAACGGCGCCGCCGGAGCGCAGCGGATGCCGTGGCGTTCCATTTTGTGCATAGCGTCGTCCATTGGGCGGTTCGTATTGGTTCTGATCCGCCACCGACATTGGCAGCGCATCAGGCATGGCGCTCGAGGCATCAGCGCATCGTTACGGGCATTGGCATCCACGCGTACGCTTCCCAGCGCTTGGGTGACAGATTCGATCGCGTGCGCTTCCACTAGTCAAGCACGTAAACGGTTCCCGCCTTTAAGCGATGAGACGACGGCATACAAAGCAGAGCCTGGAACGCCTACAACGCAGTTCGCGGTGCTACTTCGGATGCCGACGCTCGCTGCAGCGCGCACGATGGATCGCCGAACGCATCCGACGTTGCCGCCGATGAAGTAGAACTGGATGCGTGTGTGGATGCATGCATGCATGCATGCATACGTGCGTCCCTGTTGATATGCGTGTCTAGATCGAAGCGCTCAGCGACAGCATCAGCTGCGATCGCGTGTTGCTCGAAGCGGCACTTTGGCTGGCAACGTGTCGCAGACACGCAGACACGCATGGATTGCAATGATGGCCCATGTCGCAACGGTGCGCAGTACGGATGCGGCAGCGTCGGCGGCCTGTAACGATCACGAATGAGGCATCGGCATCCGCACAGCAGCAGGCGATGCCTCGATCCCGCTGCGCGTGGGTCATAGCGGAGGCTCGCTGGCTGCTGCTGTCGCCGATGCCGATGCCTCATTCGAACCCAAGGCACAGTTGGTAGTCGCGGGCACCGACGCGCTATCCTGTCTGGCACCCGAGTTGCAGATCATCGCGTCCAGCTCCAGTAAGACGCCGTCCGCGTCATACACCTGGAACGGGCGATTGAAGGTGAAGCTGCAGCGATCTGAACCTGGTTCGTCTCCGTCGATATCGACTGCTGCATCCGGATCGGTGGCGATCAGCAGGAACGGCAGCCGAACAGCCGAATCGCCTTGTAGCGACGCGGAGCGCGGGCGCCCGCTGCTCGCCACCGCCGCACCGCGCATATTGCGTTGGACAAGGCGCTCGAGCGCTCGTACAATTGTGCGGTATCGCTGGATCCGGCCGTCCTTGTCCCGCACACTCGAACTCAGACGGCTCAGTTCGTTCTCGAGGAGAGACTGCTCTCGTACGCTGGCGCGAGGTAGACCATGCCAGCGGACAGCGCGACGATCTTTGTGCACCACGCCGATAGCACACAGCACATTCAGCGCATCGTAGACTCGACGGCGCACATTCTTCTCTTCACTCGCCGGATCACGCGGCGCTACGCCATTGTTTCCCTGCAGCAGTTCGGCGACCAGCTCATCCGCGACCTCATTGTAGGTGGTCTCGCCTTTCTGCTCGACTTTGTGGCAAATACGAACGGCAAAGTGACGGAGGCCTTTTTCCTCACGGGGCCGCCCGGACCTCATCCAAGAGCTGAACTCGGGAGCGCAGTATTCAGCGCGCCCGAAAAAAAATTGGTCGACACACAGACCACGAACGCTGCCTTGACACCGGGAGCGTTGTGCACTCGTTTGTCGTCCCGTCACCCGCGTGATGTGCGGGTTCACGTTCGCTAGTGTCGACTCAAAGACCCGAGCTCGATACTGGATCCTGAAGTCTGGACAGCGTGTTGCGTCTGGTGCGGGGTCCTTGGTAGGTGCAACCTTGCGCGAGGTCACCGGTGACCACGTGCGCTATCCTCGTCAGTTGCAGCAGGCCGATAGTCCTCGACTCTCCAGGTCCAGCTGGAATAGCGCAAACTACCGATGCTGGGAACTACGGAGTTCTCGTTCCACAAACTTGATGCCGAGTGTCTGCAAATTCCGGTACGTTGTCAGGCGGTACTCGAAGTCGTGCTCACTTCCGTGACGAGACTGCTGCACACAGGCGGCGTCACCAAGGTGCACGCCTGATGGAATTGTCTCGCGCGCTGCAGCACACTCACCTCAATAAACGTCTTGTTCCCCGTTCTGTGCTCAGCAGTTGATCAACGGAACGCCAGGTGTCGCCGACCCTTCCCTTGCCCGTAGATGGAAACACCCGCTACAGTGCCACCACAGGCGCGTGTTCGCAGATATTCCCTGATCATCGCTGAGAGCGCGCATCGGCACGCGACGCCTCGGACTGGATTGCGCTTCCCGCGCAGTCGTCGAAAGCGGCGGCGGATGAGACGTGTGCCCGAATGGGTGCCGCGTGTGCCCGGCACCACGGATGCGCAACGCGCGCCTGCACGGACTGGATCAGAGGCGGCTGGGGCACGGACGTGGACATCGGCCCTAACTGTACATTGTGGATCAAAAAGGTCAGCGTGCGTCCATGAGCATGGTGCGCGCTGTCCGAAAAGCGAGTCGCCCACAGGCGGATCAGAGAAGCGACAATGGCATCAAAGATCCAAACCGAACATAACTGTATGTTGTAGGGCGAAACAGTCAGAGACCCTGATCGCTGTAGACACGACGATCTCACAGCAGCGATGGACGTCACGCGGCTGGTGCCAAGCGCCCGGACTGCCGACGCAGATGCGATCGCAGTCCGTCACGTGACAAACGCCCCGCATTCGGCCGCGCGTCGACGCTGACCCTTCTGGCATCGCTACACCTCAGAAGGGACAGGTATTCCGCTCGAGTGCCGCTGTACGCTAGGTCCGAGTGTATTGCGAAGCGGATATCTGTTGAGCTTTAGGCGACCTGCACCACGACTCGCGTAACGATTGCGTGACGTCCTGACCCAGTAAAGAGCTGGCGCGCTCGTCATGACAGAGAAAGCGTCGAAGAGGCAGAGCATCGCCGAAGCGCTGTTCGAACGGCGCCCGAAAAACTTTGGGATTGGTCAGAGTATCCAACCAAAGCGCGATCTTTCACGTTTTGTGCGCTGGCCGCGTTATGTTCGCCTCCAGCGACAGCGGAAAATCCTTCTTCAGAGGCTGAAGGTACCGCCGGCGATTGCCCAGTTCCAGAAAACTGCGGACAAGAACTTGACGGACTCGCTGTTCCGTCTACTAGAACGTTACCGGCCTGAGGAGAAAGTCGCCAAGCGACAACGCTTACAACAAGCCGCGGAGCGTGGTGAGACGAAACCTGACACCCCCAAGCCTATTTTCGTGAAGCACGGCGTCAACCATGTAACCGACTTGATCGAACAGAAAAAAGCCAAGCTCGTGATCATCGCGCACGACGTCGATCCAATCGAATTGGTCATGTGGATGCCAGCACTCTGCCGCAAACTCGACATCCCCTACGTCATCGTGAAGGGCAAGGCGCGTCTGGGCGCACTGGTGCACTTGAAAACGGCGACGTGTCTGGCCGTCACCGGTGTCCACGACAGAGACCGCGCGGAGCTCTCGAAAATCATCGAAGTGTGCAAAATGCGCTTTAATGACCGATACGAAGAGATTCGAAGGCAATGGGGTGGTGGTGTGCTCGGAATCAAAAGTACCCACAAGTTAGAGAAACGACGGCGGGCGCTAGCCATCGAGGAAGCGAAACGCGCCCAGGCGTGAACGCTTAGGAGGTCAGCGTTCCCGCGTGAACTCGATCGAAAAAGGATCCCAGATCCTCTGCCTGAATGCCGTCCGCATACAACACCAAATCCATGGTTAGTGAAGATGCTATCGACGCTGGTGCGTGCGACTCTATGCGCATATAAACACCATCCAGTGTAAGGAGGAGGGGGCTAGGCGCATTAGCGGGACGCATGATGCCGACAGCGTAAAGCGTTTCTGTGAAAGGTTCTAAAGCCCGCAAAAGATCCATGAAAGCTGCCACATCGATTGGCATTGTTCGCTGGAGGTGGAGGCGGCGGAATAGCCTGCCTCTGTTCGCAGCCGCTGGACGGTGTGCATCGCCAGCAGGTGCAGCGTCCTGCATCGCCTGTGCGGTGAGGCGCGGCAGTACACGCGAATCGGCATCATGAGTGGGAGCTGTTGTTGTTGTTGTTGTTGTTGTTGTTGTCGTCGTCGTCGTTGTCGCTTCTGCTTCACGCAGCCAAGGTCGATTGCGCCTGCGTACCCAGATTGCTGCAGGCTGCAGCCGGCCGTAGGGTGCACATATCACCCTGGCGTGCGGATTCCATCCACAGACGTGTTCCAGGATTTGCTGCAAACGCTCCGCAGGTACAACGTCCGACTTGGTAAATACGACTGTGTCCGCACTGGCGACAAGCTGCTGCTGGATATGGTCTTGCGACCGGAAACGGAGGCAATCCACCGCACACACAACAGCATCGACACCGTCAAGCGGCTCGTCCGTCTCTAGGGCTAAGCGGAACGGACGCGGGTGCGATTCGAGACGGCTAGCGAGCGCTGCCTCGCTGACAGCTTCCAGCCGCTGGCGTTGCAGCAGAGTGCTCGGGCCTGGTGGCTCAAGTCGCCACGCCAGCAGGTCCTCGTGGGCGTTCAGCGCTCCAACCAGCGAGGTTTTGCCCGCCCCTGGCAAGCCGCAGACTGCCAGAATACCCTCATTCGCGGGTAGTGGTTCAACATCTCCCGGAACAAGTATACGCTCGTTCTGTTCGCTGTTTGCTTCTGAACGCTTTGCTTCACCCGTGATGAGTATCCACGGCGGTGCGACTCGCGATGAAAGGCGCTCGACAAAAGAGGGCGGTTGAGCGGCTGGCGGGGTCTTTCCGCCGGCCCGTGTGCTGTCCGTGTTCGGTACTAGCGACTCGAAGGGGTCTTCAAACTCGCTCCAGGCTTCCGTAAAGACGAGCTCTTCGTCGCGTAGGAGACATTCATCCAACACTATCTGAATCCGCATCGCATCCAGATCTTCCCCGAGAAACACGATTTCACTGCAGCGATCGCCAAAGCGCTCATCCCATTGCAGCGGTCGCATTCTATCTTGCGAGTTCGGGGCGCTTGGCCACTGTTCCAGCGGTAGGGTAACGAGAAATCTTTGCCCACGTTTCAGGGTTATATTGTTTCCGACCTGGCTCCATTCGAGAAAACTGTCCATCCGATTTGCTAACCATAGTTTTCCGACAGAGCGCAAGACACCGTGGAAGGTGCTAATGTCACTGATCTTGTCAAATAGGCGACGCGGATGAAAAGGACGGTTCGCTCTGTAAAGAAAACTCGTCTCGGGTCGCACGGTTTCCGTGCTGAAGCCTCGCTCCCATGGTCGCGTTCCACTGTACAGCGTCGCGAGGAATTGCTCGTTGCTGAACCGCGAGTCCCAAATAGGTCGCGCGGTACCTGCTGCTGACGACACCGCAGGAGCAGCGGGGTGCGTGGCACTGCCTCCGGTCGCTGCTCCGGGGCCCTTGGGTGCCGCTGCCTTTCCCGGATCATAACCTGCATCGGGTGCGGAGGCAGCGCCCCAGGATGCGGTGGCAGCTGTCGTCTCCTGTGACGCTGACGCCGCTGACGTCTCGGGTACCGTCGCTCTGGTGGCTGGCGTTGCAGCCGCTGTTGACGTGCCTACAGATGGTCCAGCCTTTGCTGAACTTTTTCCCGTACTCTGTGCTCTGTTCTCTGGCAATGCGGAACCGTATTTCTGGGAAGTTTTCGCCAGTTCCGTCGCAGCGAAAGAAGCAAGAACCCGGCGCCAGGTCGGCATCCAGAGCATCCGCTCCGGATCAAACGGTCGCTCGAGAATGCGCTCCAGGAGTGTTTGTGGCCATTCAGTATTCGCGTGCATGAGAATCACCTGAGCCTCGCAGTTCAAGAGTCGAAGATAACGAAGTAGGTTCTGGAAAGAGGGCGTCGGGGCTGTACGGACCTCGGGATCAGGACTTGCGTCCTGCGACTTGCGCATCGGCCGCACGTCCGCATCTGTCTCCCGACCAGGCATTTGTTGTTGGTTGTACACGACGACAAGGTTCGCATACTCTATTTGATCCACCAGGAGCTGCACCAAATTATCAGCCTGTGCGTTACTTGCTGATCCCCGTTCCCGCTCCATAGCGGGTGGCCGTCGTGCTGACGCTCCATCGTTGTCGCCTGCACCTACATCTCCAGCTTCCACGCGCGATGCAGTTTTCTTCTCGTGCAGCAGCGTACCTCGGGATGGACTTGAGCCGTCCCGCGAAGTCTCCACGGTATCGCTCGTCGCGAGCGCTTGGTCAGCGTCGTTGTGGCTGATTTCCAGTCCAGTCCCGCCAGTTATACCCGTCGCTGTCGTTGGGATGCGTTCCGAAGCCGGCGACGTCTGCGCTGTATTCTCAGGGCTATACGCGACAGACGCCGTTTCTTGTTGTCGCAGCGTCGGTGCGAATACCTCCGCAGCCGCCGCTGCATCGATGACGCTCACGAGCGCAAGAAGCTGCAGCGGCCACTCAACATGCGCAAGACTGTCGGCGATGGCATATGGCTCCTCTTTTTCAGGGCTGCAGACGATGAGGTAGTCCACACCGTACGCTGCCTGGACCTGAAACAGATTCACAGGGCTGGGTGCAGCTTCCACTGTTTGATCCGCAGCGCTCTGTACCGCGGACCCGCTTTGCGCCTGACTAGCTCTTGGCGTGCGAGCTCGTCGTCTCATCAACTGGTCAATTTTGGGTCCGAGCTCATCCTGGTTCACACAGTTGTCGAGAACTTCAAAGTAGATATGGGTACCGATTAACGCGGAGCACAACGATGAAGGCAGAGATTCCGTGCACAGCGATGCATTAACCAGCCAGCCAGCTTCATCCTCATCCCAGACGAGTCCCAGCCGAGTTGCGAGTGTTGCCGGCAAAAGCACGCCCACGCGCGGCGGGCGCTCCTCCGGCTGCGGCGATCGTTGCAGCAACTGCTCCAGCAACGTTCCTAAAAGTCGCAAACGCGCGATATCATCTAGCCCGCTGAGCACCACGGTGGGCACCGGTGTACTTCGCAGCGTTCTCCGCTGTGTATCACTCTCCGCGGCCTGTGTGGGCTGACTTGTCTGTTGTGGTGGCCGTTGAGCAGCGCCCATGGCAGCTGCCTCTGCGCTCGCGTCTGGCGGGTCCGAACCCCCGCCGTCTGTAACATCAGCGCTCCACTGAAATGCAGGCAAAACGACCGCGAAGATCGTGCTAGTATTCCTCTGTAGAGCAACGTGGTGCAGAGAGCGACGCAGTGAGCGCTGGTTGAAAGCTACTGGTGCCGCTGCGAAAGAAGAGCGTGTTAGTGGGCGATGCTGAATGGGCCGCACCTCCCAGGCACGCCCTCGAGCATGCCTTGGGGTAAGCGTCCTCGGAACGCGACTGCTCCACTGCAATACCGTTCTTTTCTGTACTATCCTTTCCTGTGGGAATAGATATCCCGCATAAATGACTTGCCCCTGTAAAACAGGGGCGAACATGGGCAACATCAATGTACTCTTAGGGTCCTCTTCGTTTGCTGCGAACCGGCGAGCGCTGGTGAAGCCAACCTTCATGCGCGCTCCGCGAAGCGCACTGCCGCGCACCGGTCGACGCGATCCGATGCTTTGTGTAACCGCAGGTGCTTCGAGGTGCTTTCTTACGAGGTGCTCCATTTGCTAGAGCACATGTGATGCGGTGTATTTCCTTCATAGGATATGGAGGAAGCGGGTATTGAAAATGTTGTTGCGAAATGATTGCAACCGCAGGTGCTTCGAGGTGCTTTCTTACGAGTTGCTCCATTTGCTAGAGCACATGTGATGCGGTGTATTTCCTTCATAGGATATGGAGGGAGCAGGTATTCAAAATACTGTTTCTAAATAAATAACATTTCGATCGCTCTTGGGTTCACGGAGACATCCTTGGACAGGGATACTTTTCGCGATTGATCGCAGTGTTTACAGACGTCTTTCAAAATACATGACTTCCAATATCGACCGACTATCGCGTCAGCCACAAAGCACCGGAAAGTGTCACTGTGTGCATGTAGTGCATGGACCCCACGTCTCGCGTTAAGGACCCTGCTTATCCACTGGGCATTGAGTCGAGCACTCGCCCATTCGGAGGCCCAGTATACGCAGAGCAATGGCACATTCACTGCGAACGCCGATGTTCGTAGCGCTCTGAGCACAGTGTCGGAGGCCCTTTCTGCCGATGCTCGGTGCCTCGACGACCTCCACAAGCACACAGGGCAATTGTGGAATCCCGCCTCGTCGGTGGAATATACCAGTCATTGCCATCTACAATCTGTTGCTGCATTCGCGAGCATATGAGAAGCCTATGCAAGCGGCATCTGTCTACGAGCAGAGGGCACTGGGCCCTGGACACTCGCTGGTGCAAGTTCTTCGACACGATGGCAACTTGTGCTTCGATGCGTCGTCTCCGGATCTCAGAACGCGCTCGCTGCGGACGCTTCGGGCAGCACTCCACACGTACTTAGCTGAGAATACGGCTTCAATGGTATGCGGGGTCGCTATATCGCCTTCATAGAACTCCGGGCTTCAAGTCACCGTGTTTATAAGCCCTAAAGAAATTGCTACAATGTTTTCGTTCGCACACCTCAGAGTATGCCAGTCTTTGCGGTGCGTCGTGTCCCGCACTGAGCGACGAATAGACCAACAACATGGAGATCTTGTACTCGTGTGTGTATGTACTTGGTACGTGCTTCTGAGGATCTAGTCCGAGTCACTGGCAGGAACGATATCGATAGAAGGCCAACACCATTTCGACTAAGCCAAGTAGAGTGTCACGAAAGAGAATCCTTCTGAACTGGAGACTCCTAGCCTGGCTACAGCCAATGTTGGGCGTTTCGTTCTTGGACGCAGCGCGCCTTATATGCCGGTAACGCATTCCCAACTGCATTACCGACTCTGAACCCGGAGCGTTTTATACTCCATAATGCAAAACGCAAACGACAGCGCCACTCCAAACGGATGCAGCTCCGAAAAAGCGTGAGTTCCACGTACCGATTCTCATCTGGTATACAGCGACGCGCTCTGAACATCTCGCGGCGTACCCGAGTGGGTCCTTCGAATGACGATGACGATGCACTAGTCTTTAGACAGTCACAGGGACCTGTAGTAGAGCATCGCGCAAAACAGGAAGCGCTTTCCGAGCAGCACAAGAGTCGGCGATCCAGCCTGATCGAACGGGCCTCGGTAGCAAACGCCGGTTATGTCGATGACGATAGCCATCGCACCCGTAATCATGGAAAGTCTTGGAAATCTCCTCTTCCGGGAACTGTTTGCATTGCTCCATCAAAGCGAAACACCAGCTGATATGAATTGCTCTCGTGATGCGTGACGTGAACGCTCCTCTCGAGAGGCAGCACACATCCGGTGCAACCTCGAAAGCGTTCCGGCCGCTCTCAAGGCGGTGTTGTTAAGCAACCACCCGATCGTTGCGATAGCGCGTATCCGCATACCGGTGTGCTTCTGTGGCCCGTCGAGAATCAATTCATGTGGACTGACGGTAGCTTCGGCGCGCAAGCTGTCGGGAAATCGGACGCAAAGTTCGCGTTACCAAATCGATCACCGCTCTACGCAATAGAGTTCGACTTGTAGGCTGCTCGCAACGTCTCAAAAACACGTTCCCGCAAGAGTCGCTCGGCAGGGCGGCGGATGTCGTTCGCCGCCCCGCGGTCGGGGTGTGTCAAGAGCAGCGCTCGCCGATACGCGACCTTCACTTGCTGTTCATCCAGCAAAGCCTGCACAGTGAGACGCTCCCAGCCAGAGTCCTCACCTAGAATCTCGTGCAAAGTGCTCAGAAGCGCTCGAATGTTATGTGCTCGCGATCCGTTTCGCGTCCATTCACTGATGCGTTGCTCGACGACAAAGATGACTTCTGGGGTAGCGGTGCCATCTTGCGGCTCCAAAGTTTCCCGTGTCCCAGAGGTGACCTCACGGTAACCAGTGGAGGTTTCTGTTTCGATCGTGACCGAACTACTGTCCGCCGTGTATCGTTCACGAGCTTCATGTGCAGTGGGGGTCGAGCGTATCGCATGCTTACGCCGCTCAGCGGTTGTGCTGCTGCTGCTGCTGCTGCTGCTGCTGCCTGTACTGTTGCCGTTGCTCCTGCGAGTCGCCTGGAGAACTTGTTCGGGTGTGGCAGCATTGGAAGCCCGGACACGCTGTGGATCGTCGACGACTTCATTAACCTCATCCCAGGGGCTTGCCTCCTGTGCACCGCTATCCATCGCGGTAGCAGCGGCTACCGACACAGCGTTTGAGCTGGAGGCAGGATGCAGCGCAGGTGCTTCCGCTGGTGCTCCAGCCGGGGCGTGATGCGGCGTTGCCTGAGCAGGGGCGCTCTGTGACACGTCTTCAGACTCTTCCTCAATATCCACAAGCTGATCTTCGAGTGGTCCCTTGGGAGCGTTAGGCCTTGCTGTGCACGTCTGATCCTCTGCGCAATGGCCAGCAGGCCAAGTCGATGTCGACGGCGGCGACGATAATGACCCTGCCCGGGCGTTTCCTCGAGAGCTCACGACGTCAGCCACTGGTGCGGCGGCTGTGCTTGCTCCAGCGTCCGTCATTACGGCCAGTCCTCGTTCAAAAGCAGTATCCAAGGAACTTGCATCCAATTCGGATGCGCCAGTTGTCGGCGTAGGGCGCCATTTCTCGTGTAATGTTTGCCATAACGTTTCCGGCTTGGTCGCCGTGGATCGTTCCATCTGCTTCCGAGTCGAAAGGCGCTGCAGAGCAGACCGACCGAGAGCGGCCTCATTGGATGGAGCGCCACCGTCAGCTCCAGTCCCAGCTCCAGTTCCAGCACCAGCGGGATTCTCGCACGAATCAAGCCTCCTGTTCGGCCTGTTCCGCGTCGCAGCCTTCTTCGAAGAATCATCGCCATGAAGGCGGTGCTGCTCCGTCACCACAAAAGAGGCCGCAGCATAAAATTGTCGTTGAATTTCGAGCAGCTCTGTCAGGCAACTCGGTAGTAGCTCCGAGCGGGCCAGAATCCACGCTTCGAGGTGCACACAGGTTTCCTCGCACTTGCCCAAGAGAGGTCCCATCACACTATTATAGACTTCTTCCACAGAACCAACGTACCCGTATGCACCACTCTGCATACTTAGCTGCCGCAAACTTGCCTGTGCTTGTTGAATCTCTTCGACCAAGCCAAGGACGCCCTCGAGGAGCGCCTGACCTTCCTTGAGTGCCATCGCTAGCGGCTGCTGAACCCGCAGCCGGAGACGTTTCTCAGTCACGCGCAGCACTCGTTCTTCAAGGTCCAGCTGACACTCGTTCCATTGCGCCCAGAGCGCCCGTCGTGTAGCGTCCGGTTCCATGTTCGATGCGCTGGTACCGGGCTCTGTGACAAACGGCGATGAGGGCACTGCGTCGCGCCAGTTTGCCATAAACTCCTGCATGCTCCTCAAAATACGCTCTATCGACGTTTCGAATCCAACCCAATCATGCAACATCTGGTATAGCGTGGCTCCAGCAAAGCTAAGTCGATGAAAGCGCTCACCGAATGTAGCTAGCCGTTGCCCGACGTGCTCCCACCGGCTCAGTACGTTCCGAACGTTCACCGGGCCGGTGCTATTCGCTTTGGCCTCAGAAACACTCCATTGTGCTGCACGCTTCGCCTCCTGCCCCAGTTCCCGCAGTCTATTCCGCCAGGAGCGGAACATGACCGCGTCACCAACCCAGTCTGAGAACTGAGCGCTCTCGAGAAAAAGTCGCGTAGTGCCGCGCCGAGGGCGCTGGTGCAAGGCGCGCTTCGTTCTCGGACTGGGTAGGCACAGGTGCGGTGTTCCCTGGACGCGTTGCCAGGTTAGAGAGCGTTTGACCTTTCGATCTGTGAACGTTCAGAGTATTCGTGTTTCTGCAACGTCCTGGTTGTGTATCAAGAGAGCATTAAGTTCGACGGTTTTCTTTCCGAGGGCTTGTGAATGCAGCGGAAGCGCCCGGAGCGCTGTCAACGCTGTGGGAAGCGCTTGCATCAAGAGCAAGTGTGTGCAGCCAAGGTTTGTAGTTGGATCCGATGCTTCTCTGCTACGAAGTTTCTTCTTATGTGCTTACTATTACTGCTCTTCGTCCTGCCGGTACACGCAAAGCGAACCAAAGCAGAAACAACGACTCCAGCGTTTGAGCCCGGCTTTGAATACGTAACGTACGCCTCAGTGGTGAAGCTGGAGCACCCGCTGACGGGCCTTCGACTGCACTCCCAGGAGGTTGCGTACGGGACAGGTTCGAAGCAGCAAACCGTAACTGCAGTCGAACGACACCTCGATGATGATCGTGCGCTATGGTTGATCAAAGCTCCCCAGCAAAGCGGCGGGCGTTTTTTCGCGGAGTCGAAAGGCATGCGGCGTGTTCGTTGTGGTGACCTCATTCGACTGGAGCATGTGGTAACGCGGACGCATTTACACAGCCATCGTTTGGCATCACCGTTGACTGGCTCCCAGGAGGTCAGCGCATTTGCGCTGACCGCTGAGGGCAGTGGTGACTCGGGGGATCACTGGCAAGTTGAATGTATCTCGAAAGGGGCGGTCTTCTGGGCTCGCAACGAGACCGTTTACCTACGTCATGTTGATACAGAGACCATGTATCTTTCGGTTCTGGGGGAGCAGCGTTATCATGATCCTCTAGAGAATCACGCTGAAGTGGTTTGTTTAGAGCGCAAATCCATTCGACAACCTGAGCTGCGAGCACAGTGGGTAGCATCGGAGGGTTTCTTCCACGCGTCTGCCGCAGTTGAATCATGACGAGACTGCTATGGCTGAGCGCACTCGGTGGTAAACCGCGAGCGCTGCGACAGTACTGACACAGCGATCATAGTGCCCCGCAGTTGCGGAACATGAGAGGCGTGTCGCTGTAGACCCGTCGAAAACTTTTGTTGCCTTGCAGCTCACGCGGTTAGCGCGGGTCGCAGCTTGCGAGCACATTCCCTTGGCAGGAGGTGCACGGCGAACGAAGTGCACCCCTGTAGCGAGGCGACGAGGCGTCCCAGGAGCCACACGCGGGCATCTCTTGCACACGCTGCGGCTGGTCTAGGCAGCCTTCATCGAACCTAAAGAGTCGCTATATATAGCGCCCGTGCAAACGTTTCGACGCGAGTCAGCGTCACAGTTCGAGGAGTGCAACCGCGCCCGCCTCCGGAAGCCTTGGCTACTGTTGCGAGCGTAAGGCAACGCCTGCAAGAGAGCGAGGTACCGCCCGGACCGCGGTGTCTCGCAAGGACACTTCAACGCTGACCATATTCTACGCCGTCGACTTTTGCAGCGCTTCACGATGACTGGTGTATCCTAGTGCACGAGCAAGACTCTGGCTTTGCTCTAGGTCGCCCAACGTAACAGAGCTGCAACTGTGTTTCAACGCTGACCATATTCTACGCCGTCGAGTCTTGCAGCGCTTCACGTTGACTGGTTTATCCTAGTGCACGAACAAGACTCTGGCTTTGCTCTAGGTCGCCCAACGTAACAGAGCTGCAACTGTCCTGCTGCGCGCACACCTCCAATGCCAGTACCAGTGCCGGGAAGAGCAAGTCCTTGAGTAAACGCGAAACGCTGTTCGTTCTCCTCGATAGACGGTGTTCATCCAGGCCTGGCTCTCGGAACAACCCGATTTTTTCCTGCGGGCAAACAGAACGCGCCCTGGGGTGCGTTATTCTCAACGTATCCCGCACGAAATCGAACGCAAAAGCACCAGGGAAACGAAGCAGAAACGGTGTTTTCGTGGTGGCGGTCGCCTGGCGTTTCAAGAGACAGTGACATCGTTTCTGTCACTTGGGTGCCAGTTACAGACCAGGAAACGTATTCGTTTCCGTCATCGCCACTGTGGTACGCACCAGTGCTGTTCCTGGTGTGCGTTGAGTGCCACTTTCAGCTACAATCTCACAATGAACGGGACCCGGGGAACGCTTATAGCGTTCGAAGGCGGCGATCGAGCTGGAAAGAGCACACAGGCGAAGCAAGCTCTTCAATGGATACGAGAAACTCTTCGTGAACCAGCAGTGCTGTGGCACTTTCCGAACCGGCACTCAGCCACGGGTCGGCTGCTCGACACCTACCTAAGCGGCAGTACAGAGCTCACTGGCCAAGTAGCACACCTGTTGTTCGCAGCAAACCGCTGGGAGCGCGTTGAGGAACTCTGGCAGCTCCTAGACAGCGGATCCCATGTCATTCTCGATCGTTATGCGTACTCTGGAGTAGCATTCTCCGTAGCAGCACGGGGACTCGATCCCGAATGGTGCCTGGCAGCGGATCGCGGCCTACCGTCACCAGACTTGGTCTTGTTTCTGGACCTGGACCCGCAGCTCGCTTCGAAGCGCGGGAACTTTGGTGAAGAACGCTACGAGCAACTTGTGATTCAACAGCGAGTTCGCCAGTTCTTTCTGGACCGTCTATTTCAAAGCGAGAACTGGGTGCGCATCTCTGCGGAGCAACCTCCGGATCAAGTGCAACTACAGTGCCGACGCGCCATTACGGAGATGCTGCCTCGAGTGCGAAGCCTTCCGCTCAAACTCCTTTGGTAAACGATTGTTCATGGAGTTGTCTAGCGCGCTGGTAAAGCGACGTTCGCGGCATGCCAAGTCGAGCGCGTTGCGACCTGCTACCGATGCGATGGACGGGTGTATCCGGGTTGGAAGGCGTCGCCAGCGAAGCACATGCGCATGCATATGATCCCTGCACTTTTATCGAACAAGTGCATTTTCTTGGAACAAATCATTGTCTCAGAGAAGGCGTTCGGCGTTTATCAGTTTCCTCATTGGATCGGACGATCCTAGACACCAGGGGCACGGAAGCGCTTGGCACGGGTTGTCATTACCGGCACCGCCAGACGCAGCATCTCAAACGATTGTGTGTCCAGCGAGTGTCCATACTGTGGAGCGTCTACATGAGCGCTGCACACCAAAGCCTCTTCATGTGAAAATGACGGTACGGATTCACAGTCGATATCTCCGTTGATCGATAGTTCAAGTGCTACCAAGCCGTTTTCGAGGGCGTTTCCACGTAATGCCTAGCACATGCGGGTGTACTCGTGACTTGAGACGCCCTTACAGCTTGTTCCGTGCGCTGACTTGGTACAGTCGGCGCATGCCGACGCATGGTGGCGTCTGGGCTCGAGAGCCTATTTCAGCGCTCGCACCAGCTCGGTACCAAGCGGTGAAACGGACTCGCGAAACGACCACCGTGGATGTTGCCTGAAGTTGCACCGATCACCTTCGGTGAAACGCATGCTGAAGTTGCTCTTTGCTGTTCTAGAGCGCTTTGATTGTCGTGCGCAGAATCTCCAAACATCGCATGAGCTCTGCTTCCTCAATAACAAGTGGTGGCGCGAATCGAATACGATCTCCATGGGTCGGCTTGCACAACATCCCGTTTTCCATCAGATGCAGACAGAGCTTGGTTGCGTTCAAACCGGGTCGCCAGTTCTCAGCTATGCTGAGTGCGCAAAGAAGACCACGGCCCCGCACGTTCGTGATCAAACCCGCGGACTCCTGTTTGATCTCCGAAAGTCCGCGCAGGAACATGTTTCCCAAATGAGCCGCCCGCTCAATCAGACCTTCATTGTGCAGCACCTCCAGTGCTGTCATAGCCACCCGACACCCCAGTGGATTACCTCCATACGTCGATCCATGCTGTCCAGGTTTGATCGTGAGCATGATTTCGGAGCTCGCCAAAACTGCGGATACCGGATACATGCCACCCGAGAGCGCCTTGCCGAGAACGAGAATATCCGGACGGATGCCGTCGTGGTCGCAGCACAGCAACTTGCCGGTACGCCCGAGGCCCGTCTGCACCTCGTCGGCAATCAGCAGCACACCGTACTGGTCGCAGAGTTCACGCACTCGACGCATATATCCGGGGCGGGGAACGATGACGCCAGCCTCTCCCTGGATGGGCTCCACCATAAACGCCGCGATATTTTGATCCCTATCAAGAAGCTGTTCGAGCGCTTCAGGGTTGTCGTATGGGATGATTTCGAAACCCGGCATGAAAGGTCCGTAGCCACCGCGCGATTCGGGGTCCGTCGAGGACGAAACTGCAGCTAAAGTGCGACCCCAAAAGTTATTCTCTGCAAAAACAACTTTTGCTCCATAGCGAGGGATGCCTTTGACGTCGTAGGCCCAACGCCGCGCGAGCTTCACCGCAGTCTCGCCGGCCTCGACGCCGGTATTCATCGGTAGAACGCGTTCATAGCCAAAATATTCGCATATGAAGCGTTCGAACTCGCCCAGGACGTTGTTGTAGAAGGCCCTCGACGTCAGCGTGAGCGTTGCGGCTTGCTCCACCAGTGTTGCCACCAGCCGCGGGTGGCAGTGGCCCTGGTTCAGCGCAGAGTACGCAGCTAAACAGTCTATGTATGATTTTCCATCAACGTCCCAGACACGTGCACCCTTGCCGCGAGCGATCACCACTGGCAGTGGTGCATAGTTCGTTGCACCGTAACGGGCCTCTAGGTCTAGGAGGCGCTGCGCCGCCGCAGACGGCACCCGCTCCGACGGTGCCGTCGCTGCAGCGCGCCCGCTGTAGCCTCGAGTCCACGGGACGCTCGACGTTGCCGGGATCAGTCGACATGGAGCAGTTCTCAAAAGGAAGCGCAGAAGCGTACGCGTTGTGGCTCCAGGCTTTGGCATGCGCACACACTGACCGCAAAATCTCGCAGTACGTCTAGCGGGCATTGGTGTCGCAGCTCAACGTCTGCACTGGCAGATGCATCCATCCAACTTCTGAACAAAATGGTATATTGAGGAGATTTAGTGAAAAGCCTGTACCGTTTAGATATAGATCAAACGAGCCGCGCGTCGCTTCGTCCGCGTCGAGCGGTACCCCCCAGCGGTGCGCAGTGCTCGAAACGCCCACCAGGAGGCTGCATCAACGCCTCGAAAATGGCGCATAGAAACTTTGCGGAACGCTACGATCACATGGAAATACGCACAAACGATGCAGATTGGGTTGCGCTCGGCAACTTGCGTGCGTGGTCTGGAACGGTGCCGCGATCCGCTCCGTTGCCTGGCTTTGCGAGAAATCTGACCAAATGCAACGTAGTCGTGAAGGGCACTTAAAGGCCGCGCCGACGCGCCGCTGCTACCATTCGAGCTCGCGCCCTGTAAAGCGCGCATTCAAGTCGAGCGTCTTGCGATCGCTGCCGACCCGTCGACAAGGCAGGCATCCGGCGGCATAGAGTATGAACTTGTATATACTTGTATCTTTATGAACCTAGCGCCGGTGGCATCAGCGATCGTATCGATCGACGAGCGCCCAGCGCGCGCAGATTGTATATTCTCTTGCGTGCGTGCGTGCGTGCGTGCGTGCGTGCGTGCGTGCGTGCGTGCGTGCGAGCGTGCAGCTGCCTCCCCCGCAGGGCGCTTACCGCGCTCGGGACGTGAGCGGAGG